>Ga0123342_1003463_pt1 | contig 25284 bp, 17 predicted proteins | sample Turbeawhitnodule_FD_89960 | JGI IMG/M metagenome (GOLD analysis project Ga0123342, IMG submission 89960) | Root nodule microbial communities of legume samples collected from Mexico - Turtle bean Mexico white nodule | ecosystem: Host-associated > Plants > Roots > Nodule | place: Mexico: Nepantla... | reverse complement strand
TTCCTAATGCCTTGAATTGACTTCTTGTAAGCCTTTGAGGTGGGCTACCAACTCCTTGAGCGTCTAACACTTGAGCCTCTTCCTCTTCTTGTCCTTGAGTATTAGCCTCCATTTGGTCTTGATATTGATCTTCATCAGGATATGAATCTTTTGGACATGCTTTATTTAAATCAATGTAATCAGTACACATTCTCCATTTTCCATTTGATTTTTTAACAAGTACCACATTAGCTAATCATGTGGTATATTGGGCTTCCTGAATGAAACCAACTTGCATTAACTTCTCGGTTTCTTCGATTGCTGCCTTTCGTCTTTCTTCACCCATTTTTCTTCATTTTTGTGATACCGGTTTTGCCCCTTGGCAAATAGATAACTTATGGGAAATTACCTCAGGATCTATTCCTGGAATATTATATGCTTTCCATGTAAACAAATCTTTGTTTCTACGCAATACCGCAATTAGCTTATTCAACAAATCTTCAGGCATACTTCCACTTATGTATGTACATTGTTTTTCATCTTCTCCCAACATAATAGATGTTGTTTCCTCTTTTGGTTCCAACCTCTCATCATTCATTCTCTGATCTAAATCCACCATGGCCACCATATTTCTTCCATCTTCTCTATTTGTCTTTACAGTCATCTTTAGCCCCACTGCATAACACTCTCGGGCATCTCTTTTTATTAACATAAATAGTTGCTATTTCACCCTTCTCGGTTGGGAATTTCATGGCTAGATGTGGCGTTGAAACTATTGCTCCCAACTTGTTTAAAGAAGACCTTCCCAACAATGCATTATATGACATACAAGCATCTACTACCAAATACCTGATTTTAATTTTCCTTGTTGCACTCCTTCTTCCAAACGTTGTCGCCAAGTTAATATACCCCTTTGTACTCACCCCCTTTCACCCGAAAAGCCAATAATTTGCTCTCGGAAAGGCACCATATCTTCCTCTTTAAAGTGTAGTCTCTTAAAAGTATTCCAAAATAATATATCCACTGAGCTTCCTTGATCAACCAGAGTCTTCATAACTGTATACTCTGTTATTTCTACTGTTATTACCATTGGATCATCATGATCGGGATCGATCTCTTTAAAATATTCATCCGTATAAAGCATTGGTGGCAAAGTTCTTCTTTTAAAAACATGATTGACTATTCTGACATTGCTCCAATATTGTTTTCTTGCTGACGATGACTCCTTCCCAGAAAATCCTCCCAGCATTGTGTTAATGAAATCTCTCACCGGTCTTCCTAGACTTCTTTCTCTACTTCTTCTTACTGATTGTTTATTTTGGTAGCCCCTTTCATTTCTTGCTTCTGGTCTACCTCCTCTTCTTTCATCTCTTCTTTCCACCCTTCTATTATCTTTTCTCTTAAACCTCTCTGACCTCCTTTCTCCTAACTCTCCACTTCTCGGTTCTCTTTTAGGACTTTGCTTCATTCTTTCATTTCCACCCCTGACAAAATGCCTCAATTGTCCGGTTTGAATTAACTCTTCTATTTTATCCTTCAACTCGATACATTCTTCTGTATGATGACCATGATTTTTATGATACTCACAGTGCTTGCTATGATCTGCCCTCTCAGGTGTTCTCGCTTTTCTTGGGGGTGGTATGATTTCTGCTACCATTGCTTCCTGTAAAATTCTCGTCCTGTTGGTATTCAATGGTGTATATTGCTGGACTTTCGGCTTCGAAATTCCTCTTTTGCTCTCTTGGCCATAGGTTCACTTTCTCTTTCAACTCCCCTTTCTTCACCTCCATTTTTTCTTGCTTGATTACGAAATTCTCTCAATTCTTCCATCTGCATAAACTTCAATGCTCGTTGCCTTAATTCATCAAGGTTAGTTGTCAGCTTCTTACAAATACTATCGGCAAACGGTCCTGGTTTCAGTGTTGTTATCATGTGATGCATTGTGACTTCCGGGCTAAGATTTTGAATGCCCAAAGCCATCTTTCCAAATCGTTCCATGAACATTCTCAACGATTCTCCCCTCTCTTGCCTTATATTTACCAGTTCAATTGATGTTAAATGATGAGGCCGACTAGTTGCAAACTGAGCTTCAAACTTCTCCACAGATGTGTCAAAACAATCAATACATAAAGGTGCTAGACGTGTAAACCAACTTAGAGTTGTTGCTTTCAATGTTGTTGGAAACACTCGGCACATTATAGCATCATTCCATGTGTATAAACTAATCTGAGTTGTATAAATTGCAATATGTTCATCAGGATTTGTGCTTCCATCATACTTGTCTATGGTTAAATTTTTCCAATTATCAAGTAATGGAGTATCCACTATAACATCATAGAATGGATGTTTTCTAGAAGATATTCTAGTAAAAGTTCCAGAAGTCTCAGGTAATCTTTTCCTTGTTTGGAAACTTTCATTATTATGAACTCTTTCATTTGCTGGTATTCTTGGCTGAACAGTTTCAAAAGATGAATTCAAAACTGTTTCTTCTTGCAACTTTCTTTTCATATGCGCATTTTCTGCTCTCAACATACTTAACTCTTCTTCATTACTTTTTTTTAACATTTCAAATTCTTTTTGTAATTGTATTAACATTGCCATTGACATCATATTTTGGTTATCTTCCTGCTCTCCACCCTGCTCTTCTCTTCTACTCATCTCTGCTTCGAACTTTTTTAACGATCTCTTGGCCCCACGATGGGCGCCTAAATGTTCTTACAAGAAGGACCGAGAGCACTCAAACAAGTTGACAACACCAACTTCTCCAACTGATCTTCCGGTTTTGGGTTTTCGTCTACTTTTCTGATTGAGCTTTAGGCTTCTCTCTTGGTTGGACTTTCGGCTTCTCTCCTCACAGATGGGTGTGTGTACCTGTAAGGCGCTCCGATGCCAAATTCAGAAACAGTTCTATATTCATCAGATAAAATTCACTCTTACTTACCTCTTGTCTTGATCCTCTATTTATAGGGTTTTCTTATTGGGCTTATATCTTATTTGGACCTTTCTTTCTGCACCACTTTATTATTTCACACACACTCATTAATTTGGGCACTGCTACAGTAATTATATATGTATGTTTATTTTATTCTTTTTATATATATGGTTCTCGGCATAACCTCGGTTATACCTCTCGGTTCTATCAATACAGTTATGAATGCGAATTAGATATTTGATCTTTCTATTCCATTGTGAGTGGTGACAAAGTCAATCGTACGTGAGAAATAAAAGGAGTGGAATTCTACCGTTGTTAGTACGAATGATTAAGATTAAAATATGAAGTTAAATTAGGCAGATGGTTTCATTAAAAGAGCATGTGGCATGTCTATAATAGAGTCTCCCAACTTTAAATCATTTACACTATTCTTTCGGATCTTACCTTGAAGATTCATTGCTTGTATATGTGCATATTCTGATTATGTCTGCTCATAAACCCAATTTGGGTACTTCTGTTTCTGTACTTTAACGAACTTGCCTTCCTCTACACAATATTTATTTGCCTCTTAATTTGTTTGAATACTTACATGCTGATATTGTATCTTTTAAATTGTGTAGATACTGGGATGGCTGGCCTTGCAGGTGATTCCGATGCCCACCCTTATGTTTCTTTCACTATCAATCTTGCTTGAACACTCAGCAACCTGCCCTGGCTCATAATTTAAGGTCTCCTTTGGTCAGAAATAATGCCAATGCAGAAAGGATTTGAAAATATTGTGCACTACGATCATATTGCATTCTTTGTTATTTATCTATAATATATATAATCGAAGCAATCAAAGTTTGAAGAGGGTCTAATGAATTTTAAGGGTGGCGTCTGGTGCCAGGATTGACATTTAGCAATTTGTATAGTTTGGTGAGTTTAATTGTGTGCGATTAGGTGAACTTGGATAGCTAACACTCTTGCTCATCCCTTTAGAGAATAATACAACCCTTCAGAGTGTAATAATAAACTGTTATTCCTACGCAATAATGTTGTTAGTAATAATAAACTGTTATTCCTACGCAATAATGTTGTTAGTTATTCTACTTCTCAATTAACTGAATATCATAAAAAACGACCTTTACATATTCTCATTGACAGTGACAACACTCATAATTTCTTAGATACCCAAATGGCTCAAAAATATGGGTGCATAATTAAGACGATTGTCCCTTTGAATGTTGTGGTAGCAAATGGGTCAAAGATCAAGATATCTTCCGTGGTCAAAAAATTTAGTTGGACAATTCAGCACACAACTTTTACTGCTGATATGCTACTCCTTCCTTTGGGGTATTGCGATTTAGTGCTAGGAATTGAGTGGCTCATAACATTGGGCGATATTTTATGGAATTTCGACAAACTCACTATGGAGTTCAATGTACAAGGAAGGCGACATGTTCTATGTGGCTCTATGGCCCCCAAGATCAAACCTACACCCAAGCAACAATTGAGTAAAGCTTTTCTTGAATATGTGCATTTATCTATGATTCACATTGGTGCAAAGGAGATGTTGTTGCATTCCTTGACTACATATGCCGCACAAAAGGCGATTCCAACTGAGATCGCGAATCTATTCCAAGAATTTGCAGATGTTTTTCCAAAACCACAACAATTACCACCTTTTCGACCAGGCCATGATCAACGTATTCCCTTGATTCAGGGAGTTAATCCCGTCAACAAAAGGCCTGTAAAGTACCCATTGTTCCAATTCTTGAGGGCAAAAATGTTGTTGTGGGAAGGGTATTGTTATATACTAAAGTTTTGGGATTTGATTAATATTAGTGTTGGGTGGTTAAGATTTAACTGGTAGATATTGGGATTTAATTAGTTGGAATTGAATTAGTTAGGATTTAATTAGTTGGGATTTAATTAGTAGTTTCTATCATTTATCTTTTAGTTGGGATTTAGTTAGCACTTTCTATCATATATCTCTTTAGTTGAGATTTAGTTAGTAGTTTCTATTATATATTTCTATCATTTGTAATTTTAGTACTCTATAAATAGAGTATTACACTATTATCTGGATATGAATAATATATGCCCCTTCTTTCCTTTTCTCGATTCTCTATCATATTACGATCTAATCGTTCTTCGAAATTTCTTACGAGAGGACCTAAACGCTTACACACACAAACGATCATTCATATCAACTTGCTAGGGTTATGTAAGGATTGTTGGGACGTGCAGTCAGAAGAAGGATCAGAAGCCCATTTGGTTGATAATGCTGGTGATGAGTTCGTTGAATATGAATGCTCTGACAATGGTGCCCGAACTGCGAGCAAGGATGAAGATGAACAAACCGTTCAATTTCCAGCGGAGGAGAGAGAATGTTCAAAAAGGGGTGCATGCTTCAGTGGAAGATTTAATTTTGCCTTGAAAAGTCAGAAGGAGGGTTGTTCCTTTATTGGTGGTGTGGTTGGGAGTAAGTCGAAAGGTCCCACAGTTGTGCACATGTTGGATTTTGAAGGGGCGTGGGCAGCGGACTTTTTGGGTGGGGGGTTTTCTCAGGCCTACGTAGAAAGCTGAGTTGGTGATTCATTGGGCCTTGGCCCATCTTTGGAAGTTGCCAAACACTCGAGGCTTCCTGGATTCACTGTTGGAGGTGAGGTTGCATGCACGGCTCCAGGATTTGGAAGGTTGTACGCGGACGGAAGGGTCATCTTGTCTACGTGTTCGCCAGATTCGAGGTCAGGAAACTCTAATACTAGTAAGTTTGTTTCGGACAGTGCAGTTAGAAATTGTAACAAATTGTATTGGTTGAAAGTGACAATATTAAATTAAAGAGTATTAGATTGGAGAACAATGTTTCTCATGATGAATCTAATTAATTCATTGGTCTTGGAGGAAGAAATAAAAGAAATTATCTAAACAATCTCATTTGCTTGGAACAATATGGTAGGGTGTATTTACAAGAGATAAAATGTTCTAGTTTTGGTAAGGATAACTGTTACTTATTGTACGTCTCTAATGATATAGAGTGTTTTGAAAATGATGCTAGAAATAATGCGGGCGGGATTATTACGATCTGGAGAATGAGTTGTTTCCAGATTACTAGTTCCTTCAATAGGAGCAATTATTCAGTTATTGAAGATGAGTGGAAGGTCGGAAGTGGTATACGAGGGACTATTGTGAATGTGTATTGCTCTGGTTCTCTAAGGGAAAGGAAACTGTTGTGGGATGAGATTTTCGAAATCAGGAAACTTCATAAGGATATGGCTTGGTGTATTGTTGGGGATTTCAACACTATTAGAAGGAAGGAGGAGAGAAAAAATATGATTTCTTCATCTGATTACAGTAGAGAAATTACTTGCTTCAACAATTTTATACAAAATTCAAAATTGGTGGATATTCCGATGGTGGGTAGAAAGTTTACTTGGTACAAACCGAACGGGTCAATTAAGAGCATAATTGATAGAGTTTTGGTTTTCAGGGAATTGTTGGATGTTTAGCCGAATTGTAAACATTATGTCCTTAGCAGATCAGTTTATGATCACTGCACTCTTGTGTTAAGAGATACGAGTGTGGATTGGGGTACAAAATCGTTTAGAAGTCTGGATGTTTGGAAAGCGATGGTAGGTTTGGTGCCTTTGTCCGAGGTAAACAGCCTAGCTATGAAGTGGAATGTGGTGGGATATTCGTTTTAAAAGTGATGAGAATCAAAAAGATGTTGTTAATAGGAAGAATGGACAAGGGTCAAAGCATTTAAAGTTCTTCTTATTAGTCTTTTCAAAAGATGAGGCCCAAGCCCAAAACCCAAGCCCAAGCCCAAGAAGCCCAAGTCCAACCCATGAGGGGCAAGGCCAAGCATTAAATAAATGCGCATATTGGATGTCTCTATTTGTAATTTTCTTTTGTGTAGTTAGTAGAACTTAAGAGGAGGGTGTAGTTATAGATATTAGGGGTGTTAATATACAAATGTAAGTCACACTTTCCATATGTCATTAAAAAGAGGTGTATACATAGTTTTAGGAGGTGCTAAAATAGGGATGCAAGTCACACCTCCCATGTGACTTGTTTTTTGTGCCAATTTTGAATTCTTTGGTGTGTGTTTTTTCCTTTTCAAATTCAGCACCCTCACCCTATAAATAAAGGGCCATGCTCTTGTAAAATGTAAATTTGGATAAATGATAAAGAGAAACTCTACTCAATTTGAGAGAGCATTTGTGAGATTTTGATCTCCTTACCATAGTCTCATCTTGTGTGCTATTGGAGAGCTACAAGTGGCGACATTCCTTCACTCATCTTGGAACTTCATCACCAAGTAGCGTGATCATTCTCCAACTCCATTCCAGTCGGTCTTCAACCATCTAAGTCACATTCCTTTCATCCTTTCATCTTCTTGCTGTTTTTATTCGGTAGTTAGAGTTCTTCAAGTGTTCTTCATCTTTTAACTGATTATTTTGTGTCATGTGTTGTTTCTAGTTTTTATTCGGTTCATGATGATCTTTGGCTTCATTCAGTCGGTGCATTATTTTTCTTTGTTCAATTCATTCAGTAGAATTAATTTTGTATTCAATTTGTCCAGTTTAAGTAATTACATGTTTTCAATTGTGTTCTATTCATGTTCTTGAAGTTGTTCTTGTTTTCCTTTCAATTCCGCCATATGTTTGTGTTAAGGACATGGCACTCATTGTTCATATGAGTTTGGCTTTTCATTTGGACAACATTATCCTCCATTGAATTGTGCTTAAGCCTCTTTCAATGTTGTGTATCTTGTTTAGTGTCAATCCAACTCACATCACAACTCATGCACCAGCGCTGTGGGGCCATATGTTCTATGGGTGCCCTAATTATTCACGTGTCATGCATGCAGTATTTCCTTGGAAACCCTAACCTTACGGGCCTTAGCGCCTCCAAGGATTACTTACTTGTGCTAGACCTGAACGTACTATACACACCACATGCATGAGCCCTCCCGTGACTTAGGTCCTTCTTACGTCTGGATGATAACTCATTATTATTTATGGAGCCCACTTTCGTGGTCCATTAATGCGACTAGACCACCGATGTCCAATGTTAGCGTCTGATGTCGATGTTCGAGGTCTGGCCAGTACACAAGCCTTCCAGGCTCGAGCTGTAACTTGTTTCAGCGAAGAGGCTAAGTGATCGCCCATGACGACCTACGTGGCGAATGAGTGACAGGACGTGCACAGTGCGTTGAGGTGACATTTCCCCATATTTTTTCACCAACGTACGCGTGGCAAGATCAACGGTCGAGGCTCGTTGCCGTTTGCGCTTCTCTGATACCTTAAACCCCTCAAACCTTACGCTCCTTTCACTTTTCCATTACTTCTCTTAGGCATTTCTTCGAAACCCTTCATTTCTCATAGCACTCTGTCTTCCTTCCTTACTCACTTCAACTACTTAAAACACAATCACTCCAAGGTATACTTTTTACTACATTATCGCCTTCGTTTTATCATTTTGATGCTTTCGGCATGCTTTAACTGTTTTGGAACTGTTTAAGTTTTCCGCATTTTATGATTACTGTTCTTCGTGTTTTGTTCTTCTCTGCTTTTCAAATGTTCTGAAGTGTACCATTTCTTTCTCTGAACTTTGCCTTCTTCTTCTTTTTTCCTTCTCCTTTTTTAGCTCCTCTTCTTAAGATGGCTCCAACGAACCCTACTCCTCCTCCCTTTGACTATAAACCCTTATACCGTTGGGCGCCCACCAATCTCTTAGACGAAACCTCTAGTTTTACCTCTTTTGCGAGCATAACAACGTATAAGGAGAGTGAGACCTGCCCCAAATCTCGTGTCTTTGGGAAAGAGCACGACAAGTTCGTGAAGGTCATGCCTTGTGGGAAAGGCGAACCCGTGTGCACTGACGAGTCGTCGGACCCAGAGGGCCCCTTCTATTTTATTTACTCCACTGTCTTCAAAAGACTCAAACTTCGCCTACCCCTTACTGGTTTCGATCGCGCCCTTCTTACAGAAGTCAATGTGGCCCCTACCCAGCTACACCCCAACAACTGGGCATTCGTTAGGGCCTTCTCCATCCTTTGCGATCACTTTGGCCATACGCCATCGGTGGATGTCTTCCTGTATTTTTTTGAAGCTAAGAGTCCAAGGAAGAAGTTGTGGGTGAGCTTCAACAGGGTCGCTGGAAGAGTACTGTTGTCCCTCTTCCAGCAATCATACAAGGGCTTCAAAGGGAAGTTCTTCAAAATTTGTTGCAGCAAGTTCGACCCCACCCTTTTGGATGGGTTCCCTCTTTACTAGGTGAAAGAATTAGGGCTCAAGTAACCCAAGTGCCTCGAGGACTTACCCTGCGGGAACGAGAGGTGTGCGAGTTCTTCTCCAACCTGGGAGTGGTGTTTAGCACCGTCGAGTTGATCAAGCTCGAGTACAACCCCAAGTTCCTTAAGGGCTATATTGGTACTCAACTTGGTTGTTACTAGCCTTGAACGCAAACCGTAGGGCCTGCTCGATCAGCAACCCATTTGGTCCTTCCAGAATGACACCAGCCTCAGTACCCTGTTGGTTGGAGGATCCATCTACGGAGAGGACCCATCTGAAACCTACTTCCTCTTGGTGGGTGGCTGCCGAGGAGAGCTCTACCACGAAGTCAGCATAAACCTGGCCTTTGATAGGCCCTCTTGGTTCGTACTACACATCGAACTCTGATAGCTCAACTGCCCAACGCACCATTCGACCTGCCACATCGGGCTTCTGTAAGACCTTGCGAATAGGGAGGTTTGTCATCACTATTATGGTGAAACTCTAGAAGTAGTGACGGAGCCTCCGTGCTGAAAACACTACCGCTAGGGCCGCCCTTTCTATGTCCTGGTATCTTACCTCAGGCCCTTGCAAAACTTTGCTAACAAAATATATTGGCTTTTGCACATGGTCCTACTCTTGGACGAGGACCGAAATGATCGTCTGATCTGTTATGGCGAAGTACAAACGGAGTGGGGTACCTAGTTGTGGTTTGCACAGTACTGGTGGGTTGGCTAGGTGTTTTTTCAACTTGAGAAACGATTCTTCACATTCCTTGGTCCATACGAACCTGTTGTTCCTCTTTAAGCACTGAAAGTAGGGATGTTCCTTATCCCCTCCTACCGATACAAATCGGGATAAAGCGGTCATCCGCCCTGTCAATTGTTGCACCTCTTTCACTGAGATCAGACTCCTCATGGCTATAATCGCAGCGCACTTCTCAGGGTTTGCCTTTATCCCACGCTCAGTGAGTTGGAATCCTAAGAACTTTCCTGCCTCTACCCCTAACACACATTTTTCGGGGTTTAACTTCAACCTGTACTTGGCTATAGTGGTGAACAACTCCTCCAAATTAGCAATGTGCTGATCCTTCACCTGGGAGGTGACCACCGTGTCATCTACATATGCCTGGACTTTTCGTCCTATCATGGGAGCGAACACTCTATCCATCATCCTTTGATAGGTTGCACCTGCATTCTTGGGCCCAAATGGAATCACCTTATAGAAGTAACAGGAGAGCTCTGTCAAGAATGTTGTCTTGCATTCGTCCCTAGGATGCATCCAGATTTGGTTATATCTAGAGAAAACATCCATGAAGCTAAGAAGTTTGCATCCTGATGCGCTGTCCACCAAGGCGTTGATACTGGGTAGTGGGTATGAGTCCTTCGGGAAAACTTTGTTCAAATCTATGAAGTCGACGCACATCCTCCACTTGCCATTGGCCTTTTTGACCAATACTACATTGGCCAGCCATTCGGGATACTGGATCTCCCTTATGTTGCTAGCATCCAACAACTTTTTGGTCTCCTGCCTGATGATCGGTCGCCTTTCTTCATTAAACTTTCTTCTCCTCTGACGTACTGGTCGAACCTGGGCGTCCATGGTGAGGCGATGGCACAAGAAATCTGGGTTGATGTCAGGCATGTCTGAGGTAGTCCATGCGAAGGCCTCTAGGTGCTGCGCTATCACCTCGACAATTTGGTCTTGTGCCTCCTGGCTCAGGGACCTGCCAAGCTTGAACTTCCTTCTCTCAATATCCCTTTCCAGCACCTACTCTGTTGGTTTGGGTCGATCTTCTCGGTCGACCTCGGGCCGATCTTCTCAGTCGACCTCGGGCCGATCTTCTTGGTCGACCTCTATTCAGGTAACCCCTTCTCCTTCTAGAGGTTGGTTCGTTACAGTGTACACCCCTTTCTTCGTCTTTAGGCTATTCTCGTAGCACTTCTTTGCCGCCTTCTGGTTAGACTTAATTGTTATCATTGTTCCCTCAAGGGAAGGTAACTTCATTTTCATATGCCTTGTCGAGGCTACTGCCCTCATTCTGTTTAGGACAAGTCTACCCAGAAGGATGTTGTAAGCTGAAGGGGCGTTGACAACAAGGTACCTTACGTTAACTATGCGGGATGCGGTGCCATATGTGTGCCCTCACACTTCCACCTGGTCCCCAGCGAAGCCATAAAGGCAACTGTCATAAGGCCTCAACTGATCGGTCGACAGCTGCAACTTATTGAAGGTTGACTATAACATCACGTATGCCGAACTCCCTTGATTGATGAGGACTCGATGTACCTTCCTTCCTGCCGTCACTACTGAGACCACCACGGGGTCGTTGTCATGTGGAACCACATCTTGTAGATCGGCCTTCGTGAAGAAGAGGTCGAGTTCCGGGGACTGGTCGGGCTCTCCCGCTTCTACTGCCATCACTTCCCTGGCATATTTCTTTCGCTAGGAGACGGTACATCCTCCAACTGAGAACCCTCCAGAAATTGTGTTGATCTCTCCATGGACAGGTATCTCATGTCCCTGATCTCTCGCGGGACCGCTGTCGTCGAGGCCCCTTGGTTCTCTTGCAGGTACTCCTTCAGGAAACCATTCCTCACCAGTTCATCTAACTGGTTCCCCAACGCCAAACAGTTGCGTAGGTTGTGGCCAAAGGCTTGGTGGAATTCACACCAAGTGTCTTTGCTGGGCCCTAGCCTCTGTCAGTCTTTGGTGGAGACTTCAGTTTGTCTGCCATGTTAGGGATGACAATAAGCTCTTTGAGTTCCATTCGAAGTTGTGTTTGGTTGAGGTGCCTTCCTTTGTCTGTGCCCTGGTCTGAGGCTTCCTTGTCTCATACCAGAGCTGCTTCCCTGAGGCTTTCTTCTCTGTCGTGGCCTCGTGTAAATGTTCTCACCGGTTGACTCAGCCGTCGTTGACATCAAAGGCAGATGGTGGTTGCTCCTATTTTTGGTGGTTTCTACTCTCTCCTTGGATGATCGAGGGTGGCTCCGTTGAAACAAATTATAATTGTGTTTTTAAAAGTTTAAAGGATAAAAAAATAAATAATAAAAATACTTAAATCATTACTAGAAAATAATTAAATAAAAATTAATTTTTAAAAATAAAGTTAATTATTCTATTAATTAAATTAGATATTGTTTTATAGATTAATTTTTTTTAGTATTTAAATTAGTTTTTAAATAATATTTAATCAACTAAGGTTTTAGTATCTAAAGTATCTTATAGTTAAAATCTTGATGGCTAATTAAATATAAATTTTAAAAATAATTTATAAAGTTTATTAATAAAAAAATTATTTTATATATAAATAATTTTTTTAATTTTTAAAATAATATTTAATTTAATCATTGATTAATTATTTTTTATCTCTAAATTTATTTTTTATTTAATGATTTTTTTAAAAACAAATATTTTTTAAAATCAAAATTTTACTTAGTTGGATATAACGAGATAATTTTCATGTTTTAAATCAATAAAAAAATTTGTTAAGAATGCGTTCCGAAAATTGAAAGAAATTATTATTTTTAAAGAACTAAATTGATCCAACTTTAAAAATAAAAGAATCAAATCGATTTTAGTAAATGTTCTCGTCAGTTGACTCAGCCGTCGTTGACTTCAAAGGGAGATGGTGACTCCTCCTATTTTTGGTGGTTTCTGCTCTCTCCTTGGATGATCGAGAGTGGCTCCGTTGAAACAGAGGGGGTCCTACCTGTTGATTATACTACGACGATCAAGTCAGTACTGAGCTAAGAAACAATAAGAATGTAAAACAGTTTCAATCTTAGAAACGATGTACCTTTCTAGGGTTCTTACCACCCTTTTTATAGGTTGTATCTAGGTCAACTCTCTGTCCCACGAGGATCTTTCCTTAAGTTGAATTAGGGTTACTAGCGAGGCATCCTGTGACGCGTAGCACAATCTTAGCGCAGTTGCTGCACAAGACTTTCCTCTTCTGGAGTGCAAAATCTTAACAGTATGGCCGCCAGGGTACCAACTCATGCACCAGCGCTGTGGGGCCATCTGTGTTATGGGTGCCCTAATTATTCATGTGCCATGCATGCAGTCTTTCCTTGGAAACCCTAACCCTTATGGGTCTTAGCGCCTCCAAGGATTACTTACTTGTGCTAGACTTGAACATACTATACACACCACATCATGAGCCCTCCCGTGACTTAGGTCTTTCTTACGTCTGGATGATAACTCATTATTATTTCTAGGGCCGAGGCCCATTAATGCGACCAGACCACCAATTTTCGATGTCAGCATCTGATGCTGATGTCCGAGATCTGGCCAGTACAATAAACATAAAATATATATTAAAATAAAATATAAAATTAGGCAAAATATTAAAAAGTACGATTTAATCTTGATTTATAATAAAAATAGTATTTATTTAGTTTATATGAAAATCCTATTAATTGTAAAATGTACTAAAATAAAGTAAATTATTTTATTCACAAGAATATATTTTTTATAAACGTGAAAGTTTTTATAAAAAATATATATTTTAATATATACTAAAATATTTTGTGCAGTGATAATTATCAACCGCGGTTGAAGAAAACAAGCTTTTATTTTTCCAGAATTTATACAGTAACATACTTTTGACTTATATACTTCGACATCAAAGCTCACAGAACTTGATAGCTAGTGACTAGATGAAAATAAAGACCAAAAAGAAAACAAAAATATTTGAAAAGATCAATAATAAACAGAAAGGATTATTAGTTATAATGTTTATATTAATGATGGAGTTATTTATTTGATGTTATAAGTTTGTTTTGTTGAGAGATGTTAATGATGCAATCCTATCTTGTATTGTTATGAGTCTTTTGTTTTGTATTTTGGAGTGTGAAATTTGGTGCGATTGGGAGGCTAAAATGAGTGAGAGAAATTGTGAAGTAGTGGTGTATGAAAAATGATAATGAAACTTAAGAAAGATTAGACCAACTCCTAAGAGGTTCCTTGCTAAAACACTTAGAAATAAGGCTAGCAAAGAGTGAGCTAAGAAACTAGTTGAGGTTGAAATTTTGGCAGCAATTTAATAGTTTATTGAAAGCTAATTTACAAGGAGACTAATACTTGTATTTATAGTACTATGAACAGCCAATATGCAAACCTTAACCCTAAAAACTTTCCACTCATAGAAAAACAAGTGACTTTCTCTAATTTGAGTAAATCCTCTCAAATTAGAGGTTGACAAGTGTCCTCCTCTAATTGAAGATAATCCTCTCAATTCCCTCCCCATGAAGATAAATGTCCTTTTGGCATTGGTGGGAATCCTCTCCATTAAGGAGATGACGTGTGGACCTTCATGCTTTCCTTGCCACTCCATTTTTTTCTATTTGCATCTAGTAATTTATTTGTGAACCCTAGATGGTCTAGAGTTACATTAGGTCCAAGGAAGTCCAATTGTAACTCTAGTTAAACTCTTTCTTTTTCTATTTACACCATACTCTAACTGGACTAATACATGGCCCATGAAAATTGGTCCAAAACATGGCCCAAGAAAATAGCCCAAAATAAAGTTTATACTATTGTGTATAATGTTTATAAAACTAGTTAAAAAACGGAAGAGCATGCAACAATTAATTCTTCTTGAGATCTTCTGAGATCCTTTTCCTGCTTCCATATTCTTAGTTGAATGGATGTATTTTCGTCAATTAGTAATCAAATCGATGTAAAAGGAAGTTATTTGATTGTATATATAACTTTTCAAATAATAATAATAATAACGATAACAAATTATAAGAAAAAAATATTAAAAATCAATGAAATTAGAATATTTTATTTAAAAATATCATTATCTCCACGATAAAGACTTTAAAAAAAATAAAAAATATTCCTACGAATAAATAAATAAATAAATAATAATTAAAAAATAAATAAATTATACACATAAATAAATAAATTTAAAAAATAAACAAACTTTACCATTTTTTATTTATTTATAGAAAATAAAAAATATAGATAATTTGGTGAGACAATTCAATTAACTGTTATGCCATGTGTAATACTTAAACGAGTATATGACAAACAAAATTAAACTTCGGGAGAAACATTTTTCTTGTGAAAAAATTTCATTTATTTGAAATATTGTTAGTGTAAAATGGGTTCAAGATTAAAAAAAATCAACAAAGCGGTTGTTAGACAAATGAGATCCAAAAACAATTATAATTACATTGTTTATTAAAAAGAGAAGAGGAGAGATCGTTGGACAACTTTGACATGAAGTCATGGAAGTTGTAATGTTCAAAATATAAAGTTTGTTATAAGAAAATTATTAAATAAAAATAAGTTTTAGAGATAAAAATTAATTAGCTATTATATTAATTAAATTAGATATTATTTTAAAAATTAAAGAAATTAATAATATCTAAATTAATTTATATTATTGATAAATAGTTTCTAAATTGGTATCTGATTAGCTATCAACATTTTAGCTACCAACCTAGAAATTATTTATCAATAGAAACTAATTTAGATTTCAATAATTTTTTAGTCTCCACAATAATATATAATTTAGTCAATATAACAACTAGTTATTTTTTTCTCTCTAAACTTAATTTATATTTAATGATTTTCTAATAGTGTGTAAATTGTCCATACATAATGACTATCAATAGAATTATTTATCTTTGAATTGTAAGTATTGTTATATATTGTGAGTATTATAAAAAGCAAAAGAGTTTTACATTTTCTAGAGTACACATTCTCAAAAGAGTTTGTATACCATGATATACCATCGAAGTGGGTAGCAAAGAAGGTGGGGGTTTATGTAACACTGTGACCTCCCCTCTTAAATAACTTGCGTTAGGTCCCCATAATTTGAAGCTTATCCAGATTTAAAGGATAAGATTTTATAAGATTGGTTGGAAGGCAAATAATTCAAGTAACGAAAACTATCTGTATTTTTTTATAGAATCTTAGGGTAATTGATTTAGATAATAAGTTATCCTAGTAAATACATTATGCACGTTAGGGTATAAATTTAGTTAAACTGCATATGATTATGGATTGACGAGTATATGAATTTGAATAGTTGATATTTTATTGAAATAATTGAAGAATGATGTTTGAACGAATTTTCATTTGAATTGATATTTTTTAACTGACTTTCTTTCTCTTTCTTTTCTTCTTGTATCTTCAATGAATTTGATTATATGTGATTTCTTTTTATAAATATATGATATGGATTGGTGTGAATGATGGAATGTGTATGAATTTGAGATATATGTGTAATTAATTTGAGAAATCTTAAATCATGTATGATCAATTGAATTGTGCAAATTCAAAATGATATTGATTTGTGTGAATGGTAGAAGGTGTAGGAAATTGAGATATATGTGTAATTGATTTGAGAAATCTTAAATAATGTATGAGTGATTGATATGAATTGTATGTGAATGATATGTATTGTTTGTGAATGATAAAAGCTTGTATGAACTTGAAACATTTGGGATATTGTATGAGATTTTGTGTATTGGTACATTAAGTATGAAAAATCTATAATTTAACAAATCCTCTAGTTTCACTGATGATCTAAGTCACATAAACTAAGATATCAATTGGTGAGAAGCTGATGAGGAAGTACATAAGCATTGTGCTTGGTTTAGTCACATGATATTGGATGTTTACCCTGATCCTTTCTCTTAGATTCATGTGTAAATTTAAGTCTTAGGGTATTGGATCAGATGTTAATCTCTGATATGGACATACTTAATGAGTCTTCCGAAAGACTATAGATCCATATGCAATCAATATGATTGAAATGAAATCAAAGTATTGGGAAGTGAAAGGAAATCAAGGTATTGTGATTGCAAATAAATCTACGTTGAGTCAATATGATTGAAATGAAATCAAATTATTGAGATTGTAAATAGATTCATGTGTGGTCTATATGATTGAAATGAAATCAAAATTATTATGATTGGAAATATATTCATGTGTGGTCTATATGATTGAAATAAAATCAAATTATTGTCATTGGTATTTGGATTTTTGTAGGACTGTGTTCGAGTGAAAATGAAAGTTAATTAATTATGAATTACTAATCAAATTGGTTCTTTTAATTATATTTTCATATGTTAGAACTTTATTTCGATAGCTTATCCTTGCATGTGTTTGTGTTGCATATGAACGACGATTGGACCATGTACACGAGAAGATATATGTGTTGAATTAATGGGAGACTAAGTTCAAGAGGTGGTGAATTGTACTTCGAAAGATTTTCGCAATTTATGGTTTACAACAATCTTGACAAAATTTTAGCAAATTGTTTTTCAAAACATAAATTGATTTTTTTTAGAGAAGTACACTTATTAAGAAAATGAATATGTTTTATTAAAAAACAATTGATAAAATTCTTTAACAAATAAATCTTAAAATACAATCTTGTAAATCAGAATCATAGTTTGGTTTGAATTTGTTTTAAGAAATAAATTTTTGATTAATTTTAACAAATTATATTTGAAAATAACATATTTTTTTTTATTAAGAAAAAGAGAAAAGAGATTTTACAGATTTCAAGATAAGTACAAAATTCAAAGGTATTAAACAATATTTTTAAGAAACCCTTAGATTCAATTTAACTTGTTTAACCAATAATGAATATGAATGAATACAAACAAAATCAATTCACAATGTAACACTCAATATTGTTTAACACAACAGTTTTGGTTATTCCATGAAAAAAAAAACAGATCTGCAGAGAACCAATACCACTCACTACAACACCCTGTCACAACAATGATTCCTACCAAGAAACTCTGTCTTGGCCCCAACAAACATAAAATTACAAAAGAGTAGATAAGGGAACGAAAACACCTTGATTGTGAACCAAGAAATGCATCGGAACGTCCCAAATTAGAATACTAAAGAAGAATCTCTGACCTCTATCTAAATGATGAAGATTTGGCTCCAAGAACTCTCAAAGATCTTTCAAAGACTAATTCTTTTTCAAAAACTTCTCTCACTAAGATTCTCACAGATGTAAAAGTGTAAAATTTGTAAGTAACCTTTTTTTTTAAAAAAAAAACAGTCTCTTTTATAGAGATTTAACATAAACATTTTTTTTTTTTTTTAAAAGGTGGGTTAGTAAAATCAACTTGTTAAAAATCAAAATATTTGTTGATTTCACAAAATATGTATGAAAATTGATTTTCTCAATTAGAATGTACTCAAACTGAAAACATTTATTTGTTACACATTAAAATATGGTTTTCAACATATAAAACATATTATAGAAAAATCTTAAAATATTTTATTATTTTTAATCAATTGATTTAAAAGATAAAGATTGAAAAACTGTAGCTTTCTAGAAAACAAAATTAAAATAAGTTGAAATTTTTTTAACCAATTGAACAATAGTTTAACCAGTTGAAAAACATGTTTGTTATTGGATTAATCATCATTCCTAAAGGCAAAAGACAAATCAAGACAAACAAATTAAAACCTAAGTTATCTAGACTTGTAAGGCAACAAGTCTTCAATCATGGCTTCATCAAACACTGAAGTTGAGATCCTTCAGATGTGCAAGAATCTCTCCTTGTTTGATGAAGACAAACAGTCCAACAAGTCTTGAATCTTGAAAAGGCTTTTCTTTTGTAGGTAGTGATCAGAGGTGAAAAGAAGAAATTACAAATCTTTAGCTTGCTCCCCTTGACTTGCAGAACACATATTTCTCCCCCTTTGTGTTCATCAAACAGAAAATATGAACAAACACCATTTGAATGAATATACTAGTCTATCAAATAGTGATTGATAAGCATACAAAATATAACAACTTTAACAGTAATAACAATGCTTAGGGAGAATATAAAATGTTCAAGGTGCATAAACCAACACCATACAACCCAAAATAAAAACTAGAAACTTAAAACAGTTCAACATATATGAAAATTTAAACCGATTACAAACCAAAAGAAAAAGATTAAAAACAACATATTACATATCACGATGGTATAGCTCAACCAGTTGCTCTTGTATAGCTTCAATTTGGTCATCAAGATGTTGAAACCTTGATGAAGTCATCTCATAATATGCTCTTTCCTATGCAAAAATGGTGTCCAACTTATGAAGCATAATCCTCTCAAAACTTGATAAAGGTTCACCTCTCTCCACTGGTGGCACATAGGCTACCAGAGCATCCATTTCAATTCCCTATGAATCTTCACCAGCATTGCTTGACTCAAATCTTCCTCAGACAACATAACATTGTTGCTCCCCTGAGTGTCAGCTACCATGCAACGATATATGCTAAATATCTGGAAGTTAGATTGAGATTACCTACATAAAACCGATTGAAATAGGTGTTTTAATCCTTCAAACAATAGTGGTAGAACTGCATCTTGTTGAACTCATTGATTTCAGTGGTGTTGCCTTTGCCAACCTTGACTCCATTTTGCTTGAGTCTAGTTATATTACTCCACACAACAGGAGCTATCATCATTTGGACCCCTTTGACAGTTGACACTAAATTCTTGCCATTAAGATCTAGGTTAGTGTAAAAGACTTTAATTAAATCAAGATAAATATTATATGTCAATTCCAGGAAGGGCTTAAGCCTATGAAGCTTGAGAAGTTCTTTTGCATCATCCAGTTTTTGTTCTTTCATCCAGAAAAACTTTTGTACCTTTGGAATATTAATTTGTTTCCTACCATTTCGTGCAGAAATGTTATCATGGCTTCTTCATCACCATAAACCAGGTCTCAAGTATCCAAACCTAGAAGTAGAGGATGATCCTCTGGACCTCTTCTTCTTTTGTGATGATGCCATTTGAGAAATCTATGATAAAATGAATACAAACATAGAGAAGAAAACAAATGCTTGATAATTGATGATTGATGTTGTGTGGGGTTAGGTTTTATAAGGGTGAGAGAATACATCAATCAATTTGTGTTTAAAAATATTCAACACATTTTTATAGGAAAGAGAGAAATTAATCAATGCATTTGGTAGTTTTGATTGACTAAATATGAAAAGTTGTTGTGGAATATTTTGGTCAACACCAAATCCCAACAATAAGTCACGTGAATGCACATTTATTCAGTCAAAAGATTTTGTTTTTATCTCACCACGTCACAAAACTTTGAACAAAATAAAAATGAATTGATTAAAAATAGAATTAGTTAGTAAAAAAACAGTTTAAAAGAATAAACTGATATTCGTTTTAATCAATTAAAGTTTTATTAAGAATTATTACATAAACTGATTATGCCTAATTCAGTTCTAAGATAGTTGAACCTATATCTTGCAAGTGGTTTAGTAAACAAATCAGCTAATTATTTTTCTATTTCAATGAATTTTATTTCACAATTTCCATTTGCAATATGCTCACGAAGAAAATGATGTTTAATATCAATATGCTTTGTGCGTGAATGCATGATATGATTCTTTGTCAAATTTATAGCACTTGTATTATCACAGAATAAAGGAATATTATTCAATATTATTCCAAAATTACTTAGTTGTTGTTTCAACCATAATGTTTATGCACAACAACTCCTTACAACTATGAACTCAACTTCTGCTATTGACAAAACCACACAAGCTAGCTTCTTGCAATGCCATAAAGTTAAGCTTGAACCAAGCAAATGACAAGTTTCACTTGTACTTTTTATGTCTATCTTACATTCTGCAAAGTCAAAGTTAGAATAACCAATTAAGTTTAAATAAACATGATAAGGATACCACAAACCAACTTCTTTAGTTCATTGCAAGTACTTCAAAATCCTCTTGTCAACATTGTAATGTGACTCCTTTGCTACAGATTGGAACCTTGCACACATGCAAACAATAAACATAATATCTAGTCTACTTGTAGTAAAATACAATAGTGAACCAATCAATCTTTTATACTTGGTTTGATCCACTAATTTTCCAGCAATATCTTGATTTATAATGACAACTTGTTGATATAGGAGTGCTTACAAATTTACATTTGTCAATTTCAAATTTTCTCAGCAAATCCTTACAATACTTTGTTTGAAAAATAAAGATGTCATCTTACAATTTTTTCACTTGAAGTCATAGGAAAAAATTAAGCTCACCCATCACAGACATTTCAAATTCACTTTTCGTAGCCTCCACAAAAGCTTCACACAGAGCTTCGTTGGTTGAACGAAAAATGATATCATATGCATATACTTGTACCAAAATAATGTCATCTTTTATTTTTATTAATGAAAAGAGTCTTTTTTGTCATGCCTCTTTCATATCCTTGAGATAACAAAAAATTACTTAACCTTTCACCATTGCCTCAGTGCTTGCTTCAAACCATACAAGGTTTTCTTGAGTTTGTACACATGATCTGGAAATTTATGATCCTCAAACCAAGGTGCCTGTGATACAAATACCTCTTTATTGATATAACTATTCAGAAAGGCACACTTCACATCCATTTGAAATAATTTGAATCCACTCATACAAGCAAAAGCTAAGGGAAATCTAACAACTTCCAACCTTCCTACAGAAACATAAGTCTCATCATAATCAATGCCTTCCTCTTGGTTGTAATCCTTTGTAGCGAGCCCTGTGTTGTTTCTAGTGATGACACCTAGCTCATCCATCTTGTTTCTAAAGACCCACTTTGTGCCAATTATATTCATCTTAGTTGTTCTTGGAATTAGAGACCACACTTCATTCCTACTGAACTGATTTAACTCATTCTGCATAACTAGAATCTAGTTTTCATCTTGCAATGCTTTAGTAAAGTTATTTGGCTGCACTTGAGAAATAAATGCCATTACTTCACAGAAATTATTGAGTGGATTTCTAGTTGATACATCCTTCTCAATATTCCCAATGAAATTATCCAAGCTCATATCTCTTGGAGTTCTCCATTCTCTGGGAAATCTGGATTTACAGCTTGTCCTTCAGCAAGAATAGAATCAGTTGTTTCTGAATCAATCAATTGATTTTTTTGAAGTATAGTTTTTAAATCACCTGATTCAAGTTCATCTTCAACAGGCTTAAGCATATAATTGTAAGTCCCATAAAAAATAACATGAACAAATTCTTCAGTAGCTAAAAGCGTTCTATTATAGATTTTATATGCATGTTTATTCAAAGCATAACCAATAAGAATTTCTTCATCAGATTTTGGATCAAATTTTCCAAGATTATCCTTACCATTATTTAGAACAAAACATTTACAACCAAACACTCTAAAATGGTTTATATTAGGCTTTCTACCCTTATACAACTCATAGGGTATATAACTTCTTTAAAATTAGCCTAATTAGAGTCATATTTAAAATATATGCAACAATGTATACAACATCAACCCAAAAATATTTAGGAAGATCATATTCATTTAACATAGTCCTTGCAAGCTCTTCTAGTCAACTATTAATCCTCTCAACTACACCATTCTATTGTGGGGTTCTAGGAGCAAAAACATTATGTACAATCCCATATTTTTCAAAAAACATATTAAACCTTTCATTTTGAAACTCTCCCCATGGTCAATTCTAATGGATTTAATACTGCAACTGTTTTCATTTGGTGAAATCTTAGTCAATTTCTTAAACACATCAAATGCATCATTCTTATAAGCAATTTATAATGTCCATGTATATCTTGAAAAATCATCAACTATAACTAATGCATATAAATTTCCACCAAGACTAGCAGTTCTAGATGGTCCAAACAAGTCCATATACAAAATGTCTAAAGGCTTTTTATAGGAAATCACATCTGTTATGGGGTTCTAGAAGCAAAAACACTATGTACAATCCCATATTTTTCACAAAAAATATTAAACCTTTCATTTTGAAACTCTCCCCATGATCACTTTTAATGGATTTAATACTACAACTGTTTTCATTTGGTAAATTCTTAGTCAATTTCTTAAACACATTGATAAGTGCCTAATTTCAGTAATATTTCATATTAAAATATAGGCACTTATGAGGATTTATTGCTAATTTACATATAAAATAATCCCTAACTTATGAATTTATACCTTGTTACATTTTTTATGATCTTTATTTGAATAAGAGCATTTTATTCCCAAATTTGGTATTAATTGCAGGTTTATAGGGAGGATTGAAGATTTGGAGTAAAAGAGAATAATTTGAGCTAAAAAGAGAAAGCTGGAAGGTCCCAAAATAGATAAAAGCACCGAAAAAACCAATTTTGCTACTGGGGTTCTCGCTTGAGCGAGGATGCTCCAATACAATTTTCGAAAGTCAAAGCTTTTCTCGCTCAAGCGAGAATGTGTCAGATAAAATTGGGTCTCTTTTTATGTTTTATCACTTAGCCCATCAGCGCGACACAAGAAGTCACCTAACCCTAGTAAAAATAGGTTAAATAGGGGGCTAAAGGCATAACCCTAGGGTACTAGATTGAGAGGAAAACACCATAGAATGAATTGTAACCCAATTGGGAGAATGGAAGGTGTTAGAAGTATGTGTGGCTAATTCTACCCTTTGGGATTGAGAGTAATCTGTTCGAACTGTTATGTATTGAGGTGATATTTACATATTATAATATTCAGTTCTTGATTGATTATTGGTATTGTGTTTTACTTCTAAATTTCTGTGGCAATTTGAGAATCTTGAATCTGACTGGAAAGTATTTTTAGGGTTTTGACATAAACAAAAATACTTAACATATTTGAGTGCTAGGAATAGACTTGAAATGTTAATTGTTATTAACATCTGAGCTTGATTCTAAGTTGTTCTTATAATTATGCGAGAGATCGATATTTAGGGACATTCTCAAGAATTTTATATGTGAGGAATTGATATAAATGACTTTTATACGGGTATCAATTTTAATCAAAGAACTTAATGTTAACATGCTAATCAAAATACATGAGGGTGAGAAAGATGAAACCTAATCCCTAACTATAACTAATGCATATAAATTTCCACCAAGACTAGCAGTTCTAGATGGTCCAAACAAGTCCATATGCAAAATGTCTAAAGGATTTTTTTATAGGAAATCACATCTTTAAGTTTAAAGGAACTTATAGTCAGTTTTCCTTTTTGACATTCATCACAAATTTTATTATTCTCAAATTTTATCTTTGGCAAACTAGAAACTAAATATTTAGAATTTAACCTGTTCAAATGATCAGTATGAATATGTGCAAGTCTATTATGCCACAACCAGGAGTCATTATCTTTTGAAATAAGACACTCATTCACATAGATATTATGATTAATATTAAGGAGATAAATGTTATTCAATCTCTTACCCTTGAATACTACCTTACCAATATCTTCATTGCATATTTGACAATTTTCAGATTCAAAGTTCACCTTATATCCCTTGTCACAAAGTTGACTAATGTTGAGAAGATTGTGATTCAACCCTTTAACATAAAAAACATCTTTGATGAATGTTGATGCCTCAGTTCTATATATCATCTTCTAAGAATCCTCCCACGATTGTTGCCATCATAGGTAACATACCCTTATGATTTTAACTTTAGCATAGCAAACTGAGATATATCTCCTATCATGTGTTTAGAACACCCACTATCAAGATACCATTGGTTTAATTCTCTTCCTTATTTTGTTTTTTGTAAAACAAATATAAACCAATAAATATGGTACCGTTAGATTTGGGTCCAGATGAGTTACTACCTTTCCTTAGGTAGCCATTTGGCTAAACCCTTTAGAACAAGATAATTTTTTAGCCTGCAAGATCTAGAAGTATGACCACTCTTCATTCAGTAAAAACATGATATTGAATGTATATGTTTAAAACTGTTAAATGAAGCATACTTTGTTTTAGCAGGAACAAAAAAAAATAGACAACTTCTTAACATTGTTCTTCTTTCAGAGGATATTTTATCTTGCTTTCCAAACCTTTGTAATTTTTATTGTTTTTCATTTTATTTGATTCAACACATTTACAAGAAGTGTGCAAAGAAATTAGTTCAAGATTAACAAGTTGTGTTTGAGCATCATGCATTTTTTTTTCTAAAGATTTCACTTTTGATTCAAGAAAACTATTTGCACTTTTTAACATGTTATGATGAGAATCAAATAAAGGAGGCTTTTATTAATGAAGGAAGAGGGCATTCACCCTCACATTTGAAGTTCTTCCTTCTAGTCTTCTCAAAATTAAAAGAAGACATAAAATAAAGAGAG
>Ga0123342_1003462_pt1 | contig 25292 bp, 9 predicted proteins | sample Turbeawhitnodule_FD_89960 | JGI IMG/M metagenome (GOLD analysis project Ga0123342, IMG submission 89960) | Root nodule microbial communities of legume samples collected from Mexico - Turtle bean Mexico white nodule | ecosystem: Host-associated > Plants > Roots > Nodule | place: Mexico: Nepantla... | reverse complement strand
TTAAAATTTAGATTAAAAATAAAAAAAATAATAAGATTTTGAATTTTTAATAATTAAAGAGGGGAAAAAATTTTTGTAAGAAAAAAAAAAAAAAAAAAAAAAGATTTGTCTAATGTGTGAAAAATAAAAAAAAAAAAAAAAGTACATTCATTAATGCAAGAACGTGAACAAGTGGTGCAAGTTAACTCACACATGTTCAAGGCAATTTTGACAAAACGAACATAGTTTTTGAGTTTGAATGCTCATTTAGTGTTGAAAAAAATGAAAGATATAGTTAACTCTAGAAAATGGGGTTTGAATAGAAATTTTATGGAAAAATTTCACATGTTGATGAGGTTGTTTATTGGTGTTCTCGAATGGGTTGGAATCAAGAGAGCGATTCAAGTTGCTCTTCTACCCCCTCGGTTAGTCGGTCAACACTTATATTCCTCTCCAAGCAAGCTCCTCACTCTCCTCTTCTCACTCTGCCTCTCGGTCTTCACAAAGTTCAGACTCGGATGATACCTGTAAAAGGCACTTCGACGCTCAAGTCAGAATTGAGTATTCGACAGTCGGTACTCTGAGCATTGTATAATGACGTACATGATTCTTGGATTTTGTGCTTATTTATATGGTTATTATGGGTTTTTTCTTATTGGATCAGATTATGGAGTTGGGTCATGTTTAGAAGTGTATACCTAGCTCTTAATTGTTAATTAACCTCACTAATTCTACTTAGGCGTAATTGACTTTGCGGTGTCGGTCGGTGCAATGACTGGGTGCAAAGTCATAATCTCGATCGTACGGACCCAACCTGTACAATAGGTTTTGAAATAAGTTCAAAAACTTTTCTTACAAGCCTTTGAAAGGATAACTAAGAGAAACGTTATAAGTAATGAAAAAAGCAATGAACACTTTACATTGGTTCATCTCAAATTATGGTACATAATATTCTCATTTGTAACCTATAAAAGATTTCACTAATCATAACAAATTACACTTTACATTGGTTCACCTCTTTAGGCTATCTACTAATCTCCCCCTTAGATTTAGCACTATGTACACAACGTATTTCTAATCAAACACATAAAGTATGTTTGGAGTATACAACAATAAAGTTGTTTTTACAAGATAAACACTCGCTAGAGAGGATAAACAAATAATGATCCTTTATTCTAGAGTCTTAAAATTAATTGAATGAATGATTTATAAAATGATAACTCGTTATGCATGATTCATCAAACACACTACTTTGATTAAGCACTTAGAAACCTCAAACCTTATTCACATGCAATATTTACATAAGACTACTTTGATTAAGCATTTCAGAACCTCAAACCTTATTCACATGCAATATTTACATTAGACGTAAAGGTCTTCTTTTATAGACATCTCAGATTAGACCACTGAAGTTTGTGTAATGTAGCTTGTCCTGGTGTTAGCGCCTTTTTATAACATGTTCGACTTTAGGTTGACATATTTTGTTGTTACATTCAATTGACTTATTTTGTTGTTACATTCAAAGTGCTATATAAAGGACAATATTTTCCATCTTACTTTTTTGTTGTTTTGGCAACACTATTTTAATTATAGTCATATAGTATGTGTGCTATGTTAAATTCATCCCTGGGATGTGTTGTTGAGTAGCTTTACATAATTTTTACAAGTCTTGCACTTTGTAAAGTTTCTTCTATTAAACACATGTATATTGTCTCTAAGGTTTATTGAATCTTGTGACTTTTGAATATGTAGCTTGATTATGTCTTAGGCCTTCTCTCTTCTCTCACACCGAATGTAGTAATTTCTTTCTCTTGTTGAATTTAAAAACTTTTGAATTCTATTAAAACACATAAAAACATGGTTTTACCTAAAATTGAAACTATCAATTTTAACCGATTCAAACTTCATTTTAATATTTTGATATCACTTAAACTAAAAAAATAAACTAATTCAAGTTTTTAATATATCAAGACTACAACCTTCTAAAACTTAAGAAATTTAGTCTATTGAAAACTAGTTTTAGCTTACTGAAAAATCTTTACATAACCTCTGAAAATCTTAAGTGGTTTTAACTAATTGATTTGATATGTCAACTAGTTAAAATATTTACTTTAGTCTTTAAAGACTCCAGTTAATAATATTTTAATAGATTAAATTATCAATTCAACCAATTAAAGTTCTCTTAATATTATCACCAAGTTCCAAACAATTTATAAAATATTTTGAAACCATTCTTGGATCAATTAAGCTTGGTAAGGGATAAGTATAGACTCATACATAGAAATCAAACGCACACACTAAAAACATAAAGTCTTCATTCTTCACTTAGTGACGTAGATCACTCAGTTTTTTTATTGTCACTTGAACGTTGAGTGTATCCATCTAATAGTCTATGTTGACAACATTGTTCTTATAGGAAATGATCATCATGGAATCTCACAAGTAAAACAACACCTTTCTCACCATTTTTAAACCAAAGATATTAACAAACTCAAATATTTCTTAGTGATTGAAGTAGCACAATCCAATATTGATATTGTTATCTCTCAACGAAAATATACATTGGATCATTGAAATTTACTGTTACTCGTCTTGATATTACCTTTGTAGTTAGTATGGTGAGTTAATTTCTTAATTCCTTCATGTGAAGATCATTGGAATGCAGTCTTTTGTATACTGAAGTACATTAAAGGCCTCCTAGAAAAAGTTTGTTATATGGTCAATAAGCATACTAAAGTCGTCTATTATTCAGATCGTTTGATAAAAGATTTGTTTTTGGATATTATGTCTCCACTGGTAATAACTTGATCTCTTAGAAAAGAAAGAAACACAATATTACGACGATATCTAATGAAGAAGCATAATACAAAGTTGTGGTTGTTAGAATTTTAGGCCTTAAACAAGAGGGGGGTGAATTGTTTATAAAAGACTTTCGCAAATATTGAAGGTATAGAGAAAGCCAATGAAGAATCAAAGAAAGAGAAACCAAGTTAGACAAGAAACAAATCTATTTTATTATGTTTCCAGAAAATCAACCAGTTGTTTATGCGATTCAAACGGTTGTTTTCATCAGCAGTTAATAAAAACAAACCAAAACAGATTTAAATGAGATTAAGGATTAAAAGAATCACACAACAAATTTATACTGGTCCACTCTTATCCAAGAGCTACATCCAGTCCCCAGAACCACTAGGTATTCCACTAAGTAATCAATAACCTTGATTACAAACCACATACAAAATAGGTGATCTTGAACCCTTCAAGAACACACACCTCCTTTGGCAAACAACACACCACAGATCACAGATCACCCTCTAGATCTGCACAGAACACGTTTACACAGAATTACAATATTCAAGAGAGAAAAGGAATGATCACACATGATACAATCACAGATTGAATTCAAAAGTTACAAAACAATCATATTCCACTCTTAGAAAATCCAAAGCTTGAAGCAAATCTTGGAGAAAACTGATTTGAAAGATTTAATTTGATATCATTACTACCAGGAGCGTAAAACAGATTATTTAAACTCCAAAAGGTTGTTAAAAATATTTAATGAAAGAGCCAAATCAGTTTTGAATCTATTTACCAAACTTAACAAATTTTGTTGAGGATTTTCAAAAAACAATCGGTTGAAATGTTGAAATAATCGATTGAATTGGTTTGACAGCAAGGTAAACCAATTTCAAGCTTTGTCAAAACCTGTTTCAAAAACACTTAGTGTAAAACAACTAGTTCAAACGATAAAAAAACAGGTTGTTTTTTCACTTCTTTAGAAAATACTTTTTTTCAAAAGAATTTGATTTAAACCAACTTTGGATCCTAACTAAAGTGGATTTACAAATTCAAACTACCCAGAATCCACACAGATTTGGAGACATCAAAGCTCATGTTCAACAATCTCTCCCTATTTGATGAAGACAAATCTCTGGTTTGCTTGTGTTGTTGTGTTTGAATTTGAAAGCACCTGCAAAATCGAAAATGTGCATGTACCAGAGAGCAATCATATCCAGGTTTCACTTGCACCAATGAACCAATTTTCACTATGTGATTTTCATAAAGAAAACCAGCAAAATCAGTATGAGTGAGGTGCATAATTAGAGTTTTTACAACAACATACTAAACCAGTTTAAACTTGGAGAATTTCAATTTGAAGAGGTAAATCATATGACACATTTATGTGATAATCAAGTTGCTCTTCGTATTAGCTCAAATCCCAATTTTTATGAAAGGATCAAACATATTGAGATTAATTGTTATTTTATTTGATAAAATATTGTGTAGAGAGATACCAAGACAGAGTTTGTTAATTCAAATTATCTATTAGCATATCTTCTTACTAAATATTTAACATGGTGTGTTGGATTGATTATATTTATAACAAGCTGAGTATGTACAATTTATATGCACCAGAGGGGGAGTGTTAGATATTTCTAGATGTTAGATATTTTTGTCTATGTCATTAGCTTAGCCCATATTTTTATATATTTTTTCTCTATATAAACATAACCTTATGTGCTCAATAGACACAAAAGATTTATCCTATTTTTTCTTTTCTTCTATTTTAATAAGTTTATAAGTATTTGCAGGTTATTAAAACAAATTAAAATAGAATAAAAAATATTTTCATTCAAAATAGTTCGTGATGCTAAAAGTAGAATACTTAAGATTTTCAATCAATGCATTTTTTTTAAGTTTTAGAAATATATACAAATATATCCAAAAATAGTTTCAAGATATAATTTCAACAAATCTATTTAGAAAATGATAGATTTAAAGATATACTAAAATCATGGTCAAACAAAGCCGGTTAAAAAAATCTTCCACAAAACACGCAGTTTGAAATCTTTTTATTCTTTATATATAACTTTGATTGAAGAAATTTTTAACCCATAATATATATATATATATATATATATATATATATATATTCAAAGATTTTGTTTATTTTTTTTAATCTATTACTCGTTTAGTTCATTCATAAGACCATCTATCACAAATGATATATCAAACCATCTATTATAAATATATATTCATAAGAATTTATTGGATTTAGGGTTTAATATATTTATATTATTTTTGTTATCATCAAAATATAATAAAATTCACATATGATTAAAATATAAATAACACATGATCTTCTGGTCATCCAACCAATTTTTATTTTTTTTTCTTTATTTTTTTTTATGGCAATAGGTCATCCAACCATCTAATGTGGTATAAATTGTCTATGGTCTCTAGAGACTATCTAGAATTTGAAAAGAATACACCCATAGAGATATTAACTAAATTAGAAGAAAATGCATCCTTTTTTAGACCATTTCAATTCTTGCAAGCACAATTTTTTATTGTATTTAATTCTCAATTTTAAAAATATGTCAAAATACTGTCACATTCCATTTTATATGATGTCCCGAAACTGATATCTTTTCCAATAATGCAAAAAAAAACTATAAGTTCCATGCATATGTTTCCCTCAGTTTCACTCTATTATATTAAAATAACAAAAATTATAGATAACAGAACTAAAAATTGTCTAAAAACAAATCTAGGAAGCAAAATTGTGTTAAAAGAAATTTAGACAACAATATTACATATAAATACAAGTTTAAAGATTAAAATTACAGAAAAGAAAATTAAGAACCATATTATTATTTTATAAAATACGAAGACCACAATCACAACTACACCTAATTTTACTTAAAAAAAATTTAATGCATATTTGACTAAAGTAGTTTTTAGAGCACTCTTTTGCCATTATCATGCCACTATTCTCAATTCTGCTCTGACCCACCAACCCATGCTGCTCACATGGATCTTCATTGTTTTGAAATCTTCCAACTTGACCTTAAAGCATGTAGCATGTGGATTCCAGAGAGATTTTAATTTGGAAAAAGAAGAAGGAAAAGGGAACATAATCCTTCTAATAGTCAAAAGAAATGGCGTAGCATATTAATTTTTAAAAGTGTTCTTTGAATTGGGTTTTCTAACTTTTGATTCAAGTTATATTGCATCCTTTTCTTTTTTCTGGTTTCAATATTAAAAAATTTAATATATACTTAAATATATAAAATATGTATACATTAAACAAATTTTGTCTATTTTTTTATTTACTCATTTTTTAAAATCCGCACTGATTCACGCAATACGAAATCGTTTCGTTTTGCGATTCAGCGATTCTTCGTGTGAATCGCACGATACATCTAAGATTCAGGGAGGGACGAAATTTTTTTTTCAAGAGATTCGTATCGTGGGAGGGTGAAACCGTATCGTTTCATACGATACTTATCGTGAATCGTAATATATTAACTACTATGATTGGTTTTGACAATGGAAGCACTTCCAAACATATCAACAATATATGCAACAAAATATAGAAATTACTTAGGATTATGAGACCATTTTGTTTTGACATGTTAATAGGCAAAAACATAAATATAAATGTCAGAAATTTAAGGATTAGAAGAAAATTTTGAGGCCTAATGGCCTTATATATGGCACTCAAATTAAATTATTCCTTCAATAAAGTCAAAGAGTGAGAGCTAGAATACAGAAAGCATCATATATCTATAATATGACTCATTCTTATTAGACACCAAAATAGTTTAGGAAAGGAAACATGACTCTACTAGATCAAGAACATTGCAAAGAAAATATCATATGAAATTTAAATGTTCTCTCCCAATTGATTTATCTTTACTTGCTGATAGGTTCCTTCACGATAGTCACAGGGCAAGAAGCATGGGCCATCACAAAGTTGCTTACACTTCCCAAAATGATCCTGTTTTTTCAATACAAAATAGACATGTCAATGAGACTCATATTTCAATGGGAAATATATGAGATTAATATACTAAGAAGATTATCATACTAAGAAGATTTTGAAAAAAAAATTACTTATATAAACAAGTCATATGATTTTAATAAAAAAAAAGGTTGTACTCTAATATACCATTTAGTTTCTGTACAACTTTTTTTACAAGTTTTGAAGAAAATTTTTCTTTTTCTACAGAAGTGTTTCTGACTATTTTATTTGTTATATATTACACAATTCGCTCTAGAGTAATGATTTCTGATTAAATCTTTCTACTTATTACTCCAAAGAAGTCATGTTTTCTCCAACAGTTCCATATTCTTAACTGGTGTTATTTTTATACTGTGTTTTCAAAATATACTGATATATTAAAAAAAATTATATACCAAAATCAGTATATTTTGAAGACATACTAAAGGGTCAACACCAAAACTCAAGATTAGAGAATCTTGATTATGATGATTCATAACTTATAACATAACAAGTGGTGAAATTGTTGGTAAAAACAAATCCAAGGGAATAGTGCAATATTGAAAGCTAATATAAAGGGCACTTGTATTTAATTTTGTTGTTGTTATGAAGTCTCAAAGTCCTTGCTGAGTCCAATTGTATTATTTACTAAGACTTTATCTCTCTTTCTCTTCTCTCCTTCCCTCCCTAAGTCTCCATCTCTTTATCTCCCTCAACCCATTGAAATTTAAGGCACGAGAGGTGGAATCTCTCCATGATTCAAATCCAAATAGGAGCTTCTCCTCCCACAAGCCACTAGTTCTCAACTCTTTCCCTAAAGACAACAACAACAACAACCTCAACAACTGAAGAGGCCAACACAAGTGGAAACATCCCAACATGGATGCCACAATTACCAGAAACAGATTTCCTTCATCTCCTCCAAACAACACCACCACCTCCACCATCTCCTCCCAAGTCAACCTTACCTCCGATGATAAGAAGGCCCACATCGATGAGATGCACTTCTTTGGAATTGAAAAGAAAAATTAAACAGGTAACTAAAACATTAGACAAAGACTTCAGTTCAAACAAATTAAGCAAAGACTACTTGCAGGTAATTTTTTCAAAATTTATCCATTTCCTTAATTTTTGTGTACAATCGCAGCCATTTAGTTTTTTCTTTTCCAAAATCTATCTATTGTCTTAATTTTTGTATAAAACTGCAACCATTTAGTAAATGTCCCAATAAATGCAGATGATAAAAATCCATGGCATTAATGGCAACAGAAAAGTCACACTCACAACAAAAGATAAATGAAAAACAAATATCTATCAATGCAAATTCATCTCTTTGAAATAATCGGTGGAGATGCTGAAAAATAGAATTAGGGGACAAAAGTGGGCACCTTTTGATTGTGGTCAGACCCCTGCTTCCCATAACCAGAGAATCCAGCTTCAGATCTTCAATTGCATCCAGAAGTTTCTCTCTTGCATCGCCCCAGTAAATTTTTGTAACAATGTGCACCTAAAAAATCAACAAGTTCAGAGACAACATGGGAACACCCAAAAACATGGTTGTCTGAATTGAATTCCATTTAGAGAATCTAAGTAGAAGGAAAGGGAGAGAGAGGGGGAAGCATTTTTTTTTTTCAATTCACCTCCTTTTGTCTGGAAGCAGTGTCAAGCGTATCAAGAACCTCGATATCAATTTGAACACCATACTTGCTCATAATCTCAGGCTCTCTGAACTCTTGCAGAGGAATAAGAGCTTCAAAAACAGAAAGCAGAATCGAAATCAGAACAGATCTGATGAACCCAGATCAAAAAATTCCTGAAAAGTGATCAGAAAAAGTAAAATTGAGAGAAAATTGATACTGACGAGAACCAGATTTAGCCCATAGCTGGTTTCGAGACTCGTCTAGAGAATTGGGGCTGATGTGAATGACATAAATGGTGTCACCCTTATCAGCTAAGTTCTCAAGTGCCCATTTGAGAGCATTCTTGCTGCTCTTGGAGAAATCCATAGCCACACCGATCGTTCTGTCCTTTGCCATGGTTTGTGCCTGAAGTTGGAGAAGAGTGTAGAAGTTGAAGAACAACAAAGAAATTGACAAAGGGTTTAAAGTTTCGACACTGTAGCACAAATTTTGGCATCTAATAAAGCGTGTATATATATAATAATATTAAGAAGAATAAATATTATTATCATCATCATCATTATTTTTATTATAATAATAATAATAATAAGAATAATAATAATAATAATAATAATGTGTGCAGCTGTTCCATTATTATTTTTTTATTCTTTTCTCTTATTTATATTTTACTGTAGATTGTTAAGGATTTATAGTCTGATAATTACGGATTTCACTGAAAAACAAATACATGTTGTTTTACTTTGATTTGTACGAGAATTAAAGATTAAATACTAGTTATTTTCAGAGGAAAAAATATATATTTTTACTGAATTTAATTTCTTTTTTTTTTTTGATAAATTTCTTATTTCATATAGTATAGTAATCTTATTTATAAATAATATTTATCTATTTGTATTAAATTCTTGTTTAGTTCAGTACTAAATAAGTTTATTTCAAGTAATATTTGTAGCTTGACTTATAAATAACTTCTACTTGTATTCATATATGTTGGATTTTATTCTCTATTAAATAAGTTTATTTCAAGTAAAATTAGTGAATATATCTATGTTCATTTAATAAGCCCGTATTTATTTATTTAAATAAGATTATTGTTTATTTTATCCCTCTTTTATATTATTGTGGTATTAAAATTGTGTCCTATTGGTATGAAAATAGTCTAATTCATTATTCTATATAATTACAGTTGATAACTGAAGAATCTTATTTTAGATTGCAAATTTATATTTTAGTAGTTGATTTGTTATCTTTAAATTTATTTATTTTAGATAATAAAGTTTCCATATTAATTTTTATGGATTTAATATTAATGTATTGTGAATAAAAAAACACAAGATATTGTTAATTTGTGATTTAATTAATTTTGAAAACTCTTAAAAAAAGTATCATTTGATCTTTCATAATAAAGAAAATGATTTGAATTGTAAAATACACAAAAAAAATTCATCAGATATATTATGTCATTAGCACTTTATCACTCATTCGTCAAGATATTTTTTTATTCATTTATTAAGGATTTGATTCTAAATCTTTTGTTTGATAGACAACACCCGATATATATATTTGACTTATGAGGAATCTTTAAAGAATCCAGATTTAAAGTAAAACCTTTATTTAAATACATTTTGTTTGATGAAAGCAAGCATTTTTTCTTGAGGAAAAAACTCATAACAACTGTTGTAGTCAGACGAACATAGTCAAAGACTTATTTTATACTTAACTTTTCTAGCTTAGAGAGATTGTGTCAAACACAAATTTTACAGATCAACTAAATCACTTGACTAACATAGATTTATGTTTACTTTAACAAGTAATTAGATCATAGTTTTAGTGTCTGACTAACCGATGCATGTTTACTTTAACAAGTAATTAGATCATAGTTTTAGTGTCTGACTAACCGATGCATGTGTAGATTAGATACTTAGTTTAAAATCGCTTAACAAAACATTTAATAAGTTATTAAGTATTAGCTCTACTTAGGTTAGAGCAGATGATAATGATATGCAATGTAAAAATAGAAAAGGAGAGAAAAACTACACACAATAATTTATATTGGTTCATCTATTACAATAGATTACATCCAACTCTTAACTAACTCTATCAAGTTCAACTAAGCATACTAATGTTACGAAGTAAGCGTTGGGTATTATGTGGGTTCACAGTCATTCCTAGTTAAACCCTTGAATATTCTTTCCTATAACCTCACCTAGCTGACACTAAGTATTATTGACACCAGGCACTCCTGACTAAACATTGAGTATTCTTTGCTGAAGTCATTCTTGACTAATACTAAGATTTCTTAACACCAACCACTCTTGACTCAACACTAATTATTATTTGTTCAAGCCACTCTTCACTAATACTTTGAGTATTATTTTATACTTTTTAGTCACTCATTGCTAACATAGGAAAGGTCGAAGATTTGAATGATCGTCCAATCATTTTGTCTAACTAAGGGAGAGTGTTTGCGTCTTAAGATGAATATAAGATTTTGGTTACCTCTCATAGTTTAGATCATTTCTCACTCTGTGGGGGTTACATCTTTTGACAAATACAAGATGAAAATTCACTCTCCTAAGAGACCAAAGAGACTTATCTTGTGTTCTCTTCTTCTTTACGTAATCTCTTGAATGACTGATAGTATATGCTTCCCTCAGTTATAAAGGCTTTTGTACCATCGTATGGTAAAAGTGCATATCATACATGACAAGTAAGCCAAAGTTCAAATGTAGTTTGTCACGAGAGTTGTTGGTCCTTGCAACTTTAGCTCATATCCCAAGAAATACTGAAATGTTGTTTTGACGCAAATCTTTTTTAGGATAGATGTAGAAGGTAGTCTCTAAAATAGATTCAAGCTTTAGGAATATTCTTTGATTTTGTGTTTGACTTTAAGTCTTCATTGAGCGCATCATCAAATGCTCTCTCACTTCTTTATCAGACATTTTGGTTGATCTTTGTAACACTCATTTCGTCTGACACTCATCAATGCTTATCAGAGGAAGTAAAAGGTTTGTTCAATGATTTTTTGTTTGTTATTCATTCTGCTACAAACCTTGTTGTTGATCAACAATTTCCTATCATTTGATAGAAAAGACACTAGTATGTGTTGAAGATAGATGAAGACTCTTCTCAACTTGGATAAAGAAAGTGTTTGATGAAGAAAATCTTCTTAAAGGTTGATGTACATTGTATTCATGGTCCTGTTTTTGAACTCTTGTATCTGCACTCTAGGTGTTTTCTTTCCTATAATTTCTCTTTGTAAAGGTGTTTATAATTGTACTTCTTGACAGGGTTTCTTGAAGTAAGTGTGTTGCTGAAATAGGGTGTTTCAGCTTGTGTTCTTTGTTCTTGGAGGGTTCAAGAACCAAGTAGTGTTTTTAAAGATTGCTTTGGCTTAGTGAAATCCATCTTGGTAAAAAGTGGGAGTGCATGTAGCTCTTGATGAGTGAACCAGTATAAAACTATGTGTGCTCTTCTCCTTCCTTGATCTTTTCTTTAAATCTAAAATCTGTAATAAAATGAATCTGTTGTTTGAAAATTGAATCTATTGTTCTTTTTACTGTTACTGGGTTAAATCATATACTGTTCTTCAAGATTCTGATAAGGCCTGTATCTTGCTTAAAATTCACTGTGTCTGTAATTGTTGATTGAGTAATACAAGTGTTTAAAATTCAATTAAGCAATCTTGTTCAGAATTCTTTTGTCTTTGAAACTGCTTTCAAAAAGATTTTAAAGGTTGTCTGTCAAAATTAATTTCTACACTGAGTATCTCTTAACTGAATTGTTCCTTTTAAATCTGCTAGTATTTGGAATTATTAAGCAAGAAATTAAATATGTTATTTCTAAAATAAATATGTTGTATTTTTTGAACTACTACTTGAACTCAGAAAATAAATATGTTTTTACTTTGAATCAATCTTTTTTTTTTCTATTAGGATTTCTTAAAACTGTTTTCTTTGCAAAAAATTTATAAGTCCAATTCACCCCCCTCTTGTACTTAGACACTAATAAACCTAATAGTATGATATGATTTTTGCCTTAACAAACTCAACTTCATGCTTTGAAAAATATTTGTTATTTGAAAATTGAATGTAATTGATTTAGGAATGAAGATTGATAATGATTAATAAAAACAAAATAAAAAAGAGAAAGAAAAAGAAAGATCACAAAAAAAAATATATACTAGTTCATATCACAACTAATCATATATCTAGTCTCAATTATTCAACCTTAGAATACTTGGAATTCATTATCTTTATATATTTATACCACAAGCAAAACATACACAAGACAACAGATAACAAAGATCAACTCTTGAGTACAATCAAAAGGATATGTCCCACCTTGGGATCACACCAAGAGAAAACCAACTAAATTAACTCTTGAACACTTAAGAGGATATAAACTGGAAACACTCTACCAACTCAAAAAAATTGATGTTACCAGAAACAACATAACAAAAGCAACACATAAACTTCTCTTGATGCTTGACTTTACTCGTCAAGTCCAAAATCTCCCTTTTTTTTTAGATGACACATACTTAATGCATGATCAAAACTTAGATGTTGGAGATAATGACACATTGCTTCCATTAGAGTATTCAATCACATATGTAAAAACTCATAGTGCATGGAACTCTCCCTTGTTAAGACATGAAATACAAGGGAAAAAAAAAAATAAAGAGATCATCTTAAGAGTAGAAAAAAAAAACTCATCTTAAGCTCATGTATGAGCAAACATGCATATATTCTTCCCCAAAAAAAATACATCAAAAATCATATAAAATAGCATGTGCTAAAGAAATAGATAAGAAATATTAAAAAAGTCTGGAATAATCATTATGCTCACATGCTAATAAAAAAAAAACTTAAAAAAACACAATTCTCTAATATAATTGATTATCATCCTTGTAATCAAAACACTAAAAAAATATTTATGCATTTTTAATCTATTATTTGGTAATTTAATCTATTATTTCACCCTACTAATCGATTAATTTATAGTTTAATAGATTTAAACATGAACTATGAGCATAAAGCAATCCCTGGAATACAAACACAAAATTGAAATTTATTCAAACATAATCCATTTATTGAATTCAACAAAAAATTGAAGAGGCCATTTTTGGGCTATTTTCAAGGCGCTAGTGTTTAATCCTCACTTATTCAATCCACTTTTTTGCTTATTTTTAAGTCTCATATTTTCTAGGATTGGAATAGAAAAAGGCTTATGTATCTATAAATAAGACCTCTTTTTTCCTTGTACACTCACCTTGAAATTGAACTTGAATTAATGATCATTTTTTCAATCTTCTTGCTCTTTTGAGGTTAGAAACATGAGAGTAATCTTCTTGTTCTTGTTGTGCATATTTATGTGTAATATTTCTAATACATGCTCTAATGTTTTTTTATGCACTTATAAATTTTGCTATCATAAAAAATGGAGAGATTGTTGAGACCCTATACAATCTAAGCCCTAATAGATAATCTTAAGCCAATAGACCACCTATAAAGTTTTGATAATAACAAACACTCTAAGTGTTTTATATGTTTGAATGAGTTTAATTTATTTGAACATTCTAACACGTGTTTTGTGGTAGCTCAAGGATAAGTAAACCATCCAATGTTTATAGCAAGTCTCGTAGTAATTAATTAATTGTACAAGCTAAAATCATCAAAGGATTTTTTAGATAAATAAAGTGTTAAAAACAATTGTATCATACAACTATAATATATATGTATAAAACTGATTTAATTCAAACGATCAAATAGGTTATACTAATATGGAAACAAACGAATCAACACGATTATGATCAATTATGATTAATTATCATATTTGTATATTGTGTTTGAAATGTTTTCATTTTAGAACAAATACATAAACACCTTATTGATTAATATAAAAAAAAAGCTTTCTCATCAAGCATTTATGAAAAAGAAGATGAAGATTCTCATTGAAGTCCAAGCAAAGATCAAGTCTTCATATTTCAAACTACAACTGTCATCTTCTAGAGTCTATATAAAGAGAACAAGTTGAAGAGGAATAACACACAAGAATATAAAACAATACAAGTTTTCTCAATTCTTTCTATCTTAGTGTTCTTTAGGGGAGCTATAGCCTTTTATCCAGTGAACTTATATTGTGCTTTCTTTGAAAGTCTTCTTTTCTTTTTAGAGGTTTTAATCTTAGGGGAGTTAGGACAACTGGAATCAAGAGTGGTTAGTGTACTTATGAGAACCAAGATTGGTTAGTGTACTCATTTTTAACTAGGAGTGATTGATGTATTCGTTTTTTAATCATTCATTTGATTCTTTGAGCAATCTACTTAAGGGACAACTAGATATAACTGTGTGTTTTGGTGAACCAGTATAAAAATTTGTTGTTCTTCTTTAATTTCTTTACTATATAGTCTAGTCTAGTCTGTTGCGAAAAAAAGTTTAAGACTTTAATAAATGCCATTCTAGAACTAGTTGTTCCAAAAAATTGATCCTGGAAGCTTGCAACCATATAACCTATAAATAGGGCCACTTGTAAATTAACATTTGATTGAGTGAGGGTATGTTTACTATAACAAAATTGTGAGGGAAAAGTTCTCTTCTTTTTTGAAGTCTTATCTTGTTATATTGATTCAAGTGGCAACTCTAATAATCACTCATCTTGAAAAGTCTTCCAAGTGGCAGAACATCACCTTTCCATTTCCAAATAATTTATTTCTTAGTTTTTCTCTTTACTTGTTCTTACTTAATTATCTAATGCCTCTTATACTACACTTTCTGTCATGATTAAGCTTGTTATACTGTACTTTTTGTCATGATTAAGCTTGTAATGTAATAGGTTTATTTTTCTCCTGCTTTTTGAAATAAACACACTTATATTCTTTATTGAGTTACTTTCCTTCCATCCTAAAGCATCTAAACATCTCGATAAAATCATGCATGTGTCATTTCAACTCATATCAAGTAGTTTTCGGGTTGGCGAAGTGCCAAGACTAGGGGTGGTCATGGATTAGATTTTTTATAATCCAATCTAGATCCAAACAAATGGATTCGATTTAAAATTCATATCCATTTTAACTAGACCAAATTTATTTGGATTTTTTCAAATCCATTTAAAGTGGATTAAATCTATATTAAATTCACTTTGTCAATTAGACTAAATCCATTTCGATATGGACACGGACTAATCTGACTCAACCTCGGTCTAAGCCGACTCAAGTTGGACCTAGACCGACTTGGCTAAATCTATACCCTGGTCCACTCGGCTAGACCTGGACCCGAACCAAATCGGGTCGACCTAGACCCGGGACGACTCGTGTCAACTTGGACACTAGACTCGACCTAGTACTAGGAAGGCTCAGCTCAACATGGGCACGAGGGCCCATATCAAGTCGAGTCGGTTCGGGGCTATGACGAGCTGAGTTGACCCAAGCCCATGTCAAGCGAGTCGGTCTAGACTGATGACAAGCTGAATTGGCCCGTGCCGATGTCGAGCCGGGTCGGTTGGGTCGATGTCGAGCTGAGCCAAGTCGACCCAGGCAGATGTGGAGCTGAGTCGACTCAGGCCGATGTGGAGCTGAGTTGGTTCGGCCCATGTCGAGTCGAGTCGGTCCGGTCCATATCGAGTTGAGTCTACTTGGGCCTATGTTGAACTGAGTTTGCCTAGGCCTATGTTGAACCGAGTTGGCCTGAACAAACTTAACCTTGTTCGGGTGCCAACTCGACTTGGGCTTTGGCTCACTCAGCTTGACTTGGGCTTTGGCTCATTCAGCTCGACTTGGGTTAGGGTTTACTTGGCTTGACTTTGGCATGGACCGACTCGACTCAACATTTTAGACTGACTTTACTCGACCTGGGTTCAGATTGACTCGACTTAACTTAGACCGAGTCAAGTCAAAATCCAAACAATCCAAAAATATATCTAATTTATATCTAATCTATATTCAATTATATGGATTAAACTTAAAATTAAAAAATATAGATTTAAATTTTAAATAAATTCATTTAAATAAATTAAAAGTAATATAGATTTGGATTTTTTTACTACCCTAATAAGACAAATTGAAATATTGTTGGAATGAAATAATATAAAGGGACTTAAAATATTGTAAAATATACACCTGAGATTTGTTAGACTTAAGATATATAAACCTTAGGAGTTAAAGAGTATTTAAGCGACAAGATAAATAAATACAGTGTAATTATTTTTATTCTTTAGATGTGGTCCAAAAATAAGAAGAAAGCCAAATGGGAACACGTGGAGGACAAAAAGAATCTATGTTACTTTTAAATAAGACATTGCATTCTCCTGTCAATATCGCCATCACTCATCACAGATTTAGTTGAATCACAGCCGTTCGTATATCTTTTGCCATATTAGTGGGCCCTCTTGTGGGCAATGATGCTTTTTCTTAGCATAGTTGGAAACCAAACAAAACACTGTGTGTGACCGAAGGAAACTACATTCTTTGAATAAACAATTCACGGAAGTTGTCAGAAACCGACCACAGTTATAAAATTATAACACGTTAATTTTTTCTTTGCGTGCATGAATAAACCATCATTTTTTAAATATAATTATCTTATCTAAATAGTTTCTAAAGTTTTGTTAAATAACTATTTTAAAGAAAAAAAAATATTTGATATCTTATGGTCGATTCTAATATCAAATAAAGAAAAAAATTGATAAATAAATATTTTTAACTATTTTTTTAATTGTTATATTTACTCTCTTTTGTTTCGTACTTTTGAAGTATTGTATAAGTTTTTTTTTCTATGTATCTGATTCCGAGATACTCAGATACAAAATTATAATTAAATATAGAATAATATAGAATTTGGTATTCAAATAACTCAAATAATATGATAACAAAAGTATAAAGTATAAGAATTTAGTAATTAATTATATCTTTTATTTCTTTTTATTATTTTAGTATTTATTAAAAAATGTTCAAAAGTCTATAAATACATATTGATTATATAGGGAGTTCTTACTAATCTTGTCACAAAATAATCATATACTCAATATTTTTTATAAATATTATCAAGTCGAGTATAAAACAATCTTTTGCAGATAGTTCTTCCAGTTCTTCCATTGGTCTTTATCAAAAGTTTGGTGGTTACATTTAGGAGAATCTAGTTTGATTTTCTAGGGACTTACTTCTTTCACCTTATTAGAAGAACAATATGTTTATTTTCAGTAAGAATATTTGGTGCTCAAAATGAGACTTGGGTAAAACTTTTTCCCAAAGCAGAAGTCTTATCTTATAGTACTTAACTGAAGCAAAACTATACTTTTCATCCTTGTCAAATTTAGAGATGGACCCCTCAATTGACAATGACTTTAAAGCACAATCACTACAAGAAAATCATGAAATAAAAACCAATTTTAGAGACAAAAAATAATTAGTTGTTATAATGACTAAATTAGAAACCATTTTAGAGACTACAAAAATTTTTGGTTTCTAAATTAGTTTATATTATTGTTAAATTGTTTCTAAATTGATATCTAATTAGCAACCAAGGTTTTTGCTACCAAATTTAGAATCTAAATAATTGGTAGTTAAAACTTTGGTAGCTAATTAGATACCAATTTAGAAACTATTTAACAATAATAGAAACTAATTTAGAAACCAATTTTTTTTAGTTTCTAAAATGATCTCTAATTTAGTTATTATAGCAACTAATTATTTTTGGTCTCTAAAATTGGTTTCTATTTCATGATTTTCTTGTAGTGAATGAAAAGTCTCATTTAAGAAAACGAGGAGAAACCAACATGGGTCAAGTTGCAAGCTATCCATGAACAACTCACGATATTGACCTAGTATTGAAAAACACACATTGAAGTAGAATTTGCAGGAAAAAACCCAATACACTTTGTTTTGTAGGTAGTTGAGTCTTATCCCATCCCGATGGAGAAAAACCTGTAAAGGACAAGGGACAACCAATGAATGATGCCCGATCTTGGAGGTACGAAGTAGAGGTACGGACACAACAACTTCACATTAGCAACCAAATTCGAGTCACAAACATAACCAATGTCAAGCATCGAACACCAAATCAAGTTCATGGCTCGTTATCATAGAGGGAGTGATGCAATCTGTGTGGTTATTTCTTGGAGTGAATTGAATTGGCAGCGAAAGAGAATGAGAATGCACCGAAATTGGAGAGGAATTGGTGAAGAAATAGAATGATTTAGGTGCTAAATTTAGGAAGAGGTGTGACCAACTTCCTAAGGCTTTATTAGGCCAATTGGCTCTCTAGAAAAAGTATATTTAGGGAGAGAATGAATATGAAAATTCAGCGTACTCATTCAGCTTCCATAGCTCTTAAGCTTCCATAACTCTAGTTAAGCAAGCTTAACCATGGTGAGCTCTAGTAATCTAAGAAGTCATCGCCCAAGCTTCTTAAGATAGTCTAAAAACCCTTGCTTGTATGACAAGTGAGGGTTTCTAGAATGTCTTTGAATTACTTAAGAACCTACCCTAAAAATGGTCCAAAAATACAAGACATGAAGAATTATCTACTCTACTTTTTACAAGTTTTTATAAAAGCTAAGAAAAATATTTATTTTGTATATCTTGAGATTGTTATATGCTCTTAGTTTTTTGTATGATGGCTTGGAAAGTGAAGATGGTCCTCCATCAGGTTCCCCCCTTCAAAAGGATTTGTCCTCAAATCCGAATTAGGGTGTCACCTTATTAATGGAGCATGGTGAGCATATTCCACCTGGGTCATGTATCCACATGTAAAAAGTAGCAAACATAAGGTGCGAAAGAATAAAATCTGGAGGATATATAAACATGGTGAAAAAACAAAAGAATTGGGTTGTGTGATATCGTTATTCACTAGTGTAGAAAATGCATTCTACAACAACATATTAAGTCGGTTAATTGAGAACCGATGTAACTAAAAATGCAGTGACATTTTTGTAAATATTTGACATATATTACACCGGTTGTAAGGATCAACCGATGTAATATGTTTTTTTCAAAGTTAAAAAATAAAGTTTTTAAAAAACTTATTTTAGTGCTAAACATATTACACTGGTTGGTTAATCCAACCAATGTAATATGTCCTTGAAAGTTTTAAAAAAAAAGTAATTTGGCGATACACATATTACAACAGTTGGTTCGTCCAACTGATGTAATATGTCATTGAGAGTCTAAAAAAGAAAGTTTAAAAAAAAGTAATTTGGTGCTAGACATATTACATCGATTGGTTCATCAAATCAGTGTAAATATGTTTATTTACCCTACCGTTTCCTCACACTCTCACTACTCACTGCGCTTAAAATTATTTCTCTCTAGCTTTTGCCTTCACCATTGATGTCGCACTACTGCCACTGTTCTAATTCGCTTATACCACCGCTCCGCACCGCTTCCTCCACCACTAATGATGAAGAGACATGGCATCTTTTTGTTCAAAGCTGTGAATCTGAAGCGTGGTTGGTAAGTGAAGTTATTTAACTATTTTATTTATATAACATTAATAACTTAATATTATTTAATTCACTTTGTTTATTTCATTTATGATAGGATTGTTGGAAGAAAGCTCAAGTCACAACACAAAAGAATGTTATTCCGCACCTAATGTCTCGTTCAGGATATCAAAAGCTTGAACAATCACTAATGATGGAAAATGAGCAATCTAGACAGGGGACTAGGTTTGAGATTGATACCGGGGTCATTGAACCTCCATCACCATCTTCCCGCCACGAAAAATGGAAGATGGCCCGATTTAAAAAGTCGGGTGCATTTAAATCTGAGCAATCATGGATAGTCTCGGAAAAAAATTGTAAGTTATTTTTATCCTCTTTTACATTTATTTTAAAGCATTAATTATATTAAAAACGTATATGATTTTGGTCTCTTGCATGATTCATTGTTTGAGCAAAGCTCCCAAGGTAATTTTGTACCTGAAGGTCGTCATGATATCTTGGTTGAAGCAATTGGACAATCTGAGCATTGTAGTTGTGTACACTCATCCTCTCTCCCCGCCTCAGAGACCAAAGCATAACTGACGAATAAAATACGTCAAGAACTAATAAAGGAGATGAGAAAGGAGACTGATAGGTGCGACTAGAGTTGCAACAGGAGTTTCTATAGCAAAAACTTTGTGTTGAGCCGCATGTTAGTCCCGCACCCAAGAGCACAAATTGAGAAGATGAGCCAATGTGTAGTGCTGGTAGAAGGCGACATCTTTCCAAGGTGGCCATAAAAAGTCTATTAAGAGGCCACCATCTTAGAAGTACAAGTATCTTGTGGAATCCGCTGCAACTTCGTGGCTTTGTTATGAGCCTTACATTACATTATGCAGACGAATAAATGAAAAACACTTATTTTTCTGTTCTTATTTCGAAAGAAAATCTTTCCCTCTTCTCACCAATCACCGATCACCGAACATGGAAAAACGGTCAACAGCACCACCCCACCTACTGGCCTTGCCCTTTCCAGCAGAAGGGCACATCAAACCCATGTTTTATCTGACAAAACTTCTTTGCCACAAAGGCCACAGAATCACCTTCGTCAACACCCAACACATCCACAACCGCCTCCTTCAACACACAGACCTACCCTCCTTCAACTCCGATTTTCCCGATTTTCGGTTCACATTCGTCGCTGACGGCGTGCCTCACGACCTTGCTCCCGACGACTTTAGCGTCACAATATCTCCGACGAGTAGGTCCAGGGTCGCGGAGGAGTTCGGAGAGATGTTGAGAGGCCTTGTGGAGAATCCTTCGGAGTGGGGCCCACTCTCTTGCATCATTGCAGATGGGATCATGTCGACGATTGCCATGGACGCTGCTCAAGAGGTGGGGGTTCCGGTCATTGCTTTCCGAACCTACAGTGCCACTGCCACGTGGGTCACAATCCATGTAATCAAAGTTCTTCATCAGGGACTCATGGATATGCAGGATCCGGGTTAGTATATAAATTTCATCCATCAAATTTTACTTCATACCAATGTTTCATCAGTGTAACTGTATAATACAAAACCTCAAAGACAACTAAAACGATTCATCTTTACAAAATTATCTTAAACTATATTGTGACGTGAAAATTATATTTACTTTAAACTATAAATTGATTTTAAGTGAAAATTAATCTTATGTTTAGTTCATCTGAAAATATATATTTTCAATCGGTATGAGTAATTTGATTCGGATATTAATAAATTTTATTAGAATAAATTTTAATCACTTATTAAGAATTGAATTTAAATTTAACTTATTTTAAAAAATTAACTTGTAGGATGAGGGTGGTCTCTATATATAAATAAAAATTGATTTTATTCATATGTGATTTTTAACATATTTTTTAATCTATTTTTTTTGTTTATATTCTTTAAAATTAAAACTATATTGATTTTGTAATTTTTTTATATATATAATGAATAAGTTATTTTATTGGTAGATATAAAATCCAGAAAACAACATTAAAATTTAGCTCTTCTTACCATCCACAAAGATATGGTCAAACCAAAGTTCTCAATTGAGGATTAGAAGCTTACCTACATTGCTATACCAAAAAGCACCCTCACTCTTGGTAGAAGACTGTTTCTTCCTGCGCCTCCATATATTATTGTGACACCTCTATACACAACATGAAAATACATTTTTATTCTTCTTGTGTCACCTCCTTAGAATAACTTCCGAATTATGTAATCTGGAAACACATTTGAAAAAAGACTTCCGGATTACATAATCCAGAAGTTAAAAAAGACTTTTGGATTATGTAATCTGAAAAGTAATCATACTTTTGAAAAAAAACTTCTGGGTTATATAACTCGGAAGCTAATTACAAATTTGAAAAATGACTTCCGGATTATGTAATCCAGAATATTATAGAGGGGCATTTTTAGAAATACGAAAATCTATGGAGGTGAGAGAAGAAGGTATGGAGGTGTAGGAAGAAGCAGCCTTGGTACAATATCTCCACCTCGTAGAACTATGTCACAACATGACCCGACAAGCCCAAACAAACCACTTTGAGGACAAAGTGCTTGACCCAGAGGATGGTAATATTACACCACGGTTCATGAATTCCTCAAACACAAAATACAAATTACTCAACCCAATGTTAAACGTTCGATACACCTAAACTTAGAAAACTAGGGTAACCAAATCGTGATGATTTTAGACCTAAAATAGGAACTGAATGAGCCAATTTGGGCCTTTACAAAGTTAAAAGTACTTTCCACCTATACGGCTAATTTATTACATCTCTATATAGTAAGCTCAATTACACTACGTAGTTCTCCATCCATTTGGGTTGAATAATTTATCTTTTGGGTCTGTTGGGATTGATGGACCATGGTGTAACATTTGGTCTCACTTAGAATAATTGATTATAAAACAAGACCTTATTTTACATTTAAACAAATTTAGGGGATTTTAGTCGTGGAAAAAAAAATTATACTATATTTTTACTTTGAAATTGATTTTATAATAAACCCATATAAAAACATAAACTCCTTTGATTCAAAATAACCAGTTTGAACTAAAATTAACTTTACAAAAGTAATTCATTCAAATTTAATTTTACAAACATTCTTCTAAACACTATACGAAAAACGTATATTCACGTCGGTTATGCGTCAATTCAAGAGCAGACACTCAAAGCCTAAAAATAACATTAGCTTATGTCGACTTGAAAACGGAACGATATTTGTGTGGACTAAATCTAAGATTAACTTACGTAAATATTATGGGTTACATCGACGCTAATGGGACTCAAGAGAAATTTTTAAAAAAAAGCTACATTGCGTAGGTTAAGCCCACATAAATTTTTTAATAAATTAGTAAATTTAAACATAGAGTCGACGCTTAAGTAGACGAAATTGAAAAAAAAGCTAGCATGCATAGGCCCATGCGAAACATGAAACTAAGAATAAAATTAAATGTAATTAAAGGTATGCGTGAACTTTGGCCTACGCTTAACTACACTATAAAAACCATTTTTGAGTAATTTCAAGATTCCTTAACCTGTATTCTAAATTTCATTTAAATTCCAAATTCATCTAGAAACTCAACAAATTGAAAAAAAAAATCATCAAACTCGCCTTTATGTTAATTTCAGTTATCAGCAACGCACACCACCACAAGCAACACCATCGTGACACCAAACCCTTCAATCCCGCTGCAATGACACAAAAATGCTTTCAACGAACTTATAGGAACTCAAAATAAAGAACCACAACACACGCGTATTGAAATTTCCTTACCAAATGAAGTTGCAGAGGAACTGAAATGGACCTGTAGAGGAACTCAAACGAACCTACACGAAAACAAAATAGAAGTGCAGTAGAATTTTTTGAGAAAAAAAATAAACAACTGCGAATGAATGAAAACGATGAGAACCTGAAAAATAACAAAAGTTAAGTTGCGAAGGAGAAGGAATGATAGTTATAAGCTAAAAAAACATAAACGAAACTCACCAAAAAGGAGGAAGTCACTGTCATGAAAAACCCTTCAACTTAGATTTTCTAATTTTCGGAAATATGAGAACACAAAGGAGAAAGTAAGTAAATAGTGTCGGCCAAGGCGACACAAAGTTCAACACGCGCGTTTAACGTCAACCATATTGACGCAAAAGTGGAACACACGTTTAGCATCAGCCAAGTAGGCGTGAGCCCTTTTTCAAATTTACTGTCCCCTCATTTTTATTTATTTTTATCTATTTTTCATTTTTACTTTGATGTCTTTTTATAATTTTTTGTTTAATTTTTTTGTTTAATTTTAATAATTTTATTATTATAAATTGTTGTTAATTACATTTAAAAAGTAATAAAAAAGAATGATACTCTATTTAATTAACTTAAATACATATATTCAAATTAATAATGTCATTTAAATAAGTATATGGTAATTTTTTATATAGAAACTTTCTTCATTTCTTGGTAATTAGTGCATTACAATTTCACTCTTATTACACTGAGAAGCTACAATTTGATGATTGACTTGGAATTAAAATGCAGAAGATGTACACAAGGTGGTATCAAGCATTCCAGGATTAGGTAATTTACTGAGAGATTGTGATCTTCCAAGTGTTTACAAACTGAAACGTGGAAGCCTTGCTCTTGATTTCTTCATGAAAGAATACCTAACCATGACGCGAGCTTCTGGTCTTATACTCAATACATTTGATGAGTTAGAAGCTCCCACCATCACCAAGCTCACCACTGTGTTTCCCAGAGTCTACACAATAGGCCCTCTTCACACTCACGTCAAGAACCAAGTCACACAAAACCCTTCATTGTCCCTTAATGTCCGAACAGAAGATAGAAGTTGCATAACATGGCTTGACCATCAAAAGGCAAAGTCAGTTTTGTATGTGAGCTTTGGCACGGTGGTGAAGCTATCAGAGGAGCAGCTTTTGGAGTTTTGGCATGGTTTGGTGAATAGTTTGAAGCCTTTCTTGTGGGTTATTAGGAAGGAGTTGATGGATGGAAAAGCTGGTTTTGGTAACAATGTAGCTAAAGAGCTTGAGTTGGGAACTAAAGAGAGAGGGTTGTTGGTTGAATGGGCACCTCAAGAGGAGGTTATGGCACACCCAGCTGTGGGTGGTTTCTTGACACATTGTGGTTGGAATTCAACACTGGAATGTATAGGTGAAGGTGTGCCTATGCTTTGTGTGCCTTTCATGGTGGATCAGACAATCAACAGTAGGTGTGTGAGTGAGCAATGGGGGATTGGAGTTGGTATAGATGGGATCTTTGATAGGTTGATTATTGAGAAGATGGTGAAGGATGTGTTGGAGAATCGGATCGAAGGGCTCACACTAGTACAAAATTTGAAAACAACGACCATTTATTTAGTGCGGCTTTGCGTTTAAACGCATTTGTAAAAAACGCGGTGGCATTTTTGTAATTAAATTGATTTACAAATGCGGT
>Ga0123342_1003461_pt1 | contig 25292 bp, 17 predicted proteins | sample Turbeawhitnodule_FD_89960 | JGI IMG/M metagenome (GOLD analysis project Ga0123342, IMG submission 89960) | Root nodule microbial communities of legume samples collected from Mexico - Turtle bean Mexico white nodule | ecosystem: Host-associated > Plants > Roots > Nodule | place: Mexico: Nepantla... | reverse complement strand
TAGGATAGGCTCGAAATGGCTCTGATACCATATTACGAAGTGGACTTTAAGCCTAACTCAACCCCATAAAACCGGCTCATAGGGTTGAGGTTTGCACCCACTTATATACAACGAAAGGCTCTAATCTCTAGTCGATGTGGGATCTCCAACAAGATCATTTTCTATTTTTCAGATTACAAAACACAATTTTAAAGACCAACCACATCACAACTATTAGCACTTACAAGCACAAAGGCACATTTTATAGAAGACCAAGTATAGTTCTATGATCATTATTATACATTACCACATCAATCCAATAATGCCATCTCACCAACTATTTTAGTTCATTAAACAATTTCATGATGCAAAAGAATTTCAAAGTGAATCTTAATATTTGTTTCCCAAATAGCTTATTTTTTAGCTTAAAGCACGGTGTACGCATAAATCTAATATTACATAGCACATTATTTTCCATCCATTAAAGCTTATTAGAAAAATAGTCAAATAACTCCACACAAGTGAAAGTTTATATCCACAAATCCAACATTACAACACAACCAAAAAACTGCTGCCTTTAATGTAAGAAACTTTTAAAAAATGTCCCAAAGTGACCATCTTATATGCAATTGCCAAATTTAAACACAATGAAATATAGTTAAAAGAAAAAGGAAAGAAATAAAATTAAGCTAAAACATTCAGTACCTGGTTAGATATAATCCAGTTCACAAAAGGAAAACGCAACTCGTGGCAAAGTTCAAGCATGTCTCCTCCATGTGTCAGAAGTTTAACTGCATTTCTACTCAACAAAAAATGAAAAAAACAGAAATCTTATATCTAGGCTGTCACGTCTATAAACAATTGTCATAAGGTAGAAAAGAAATTAAAAAGATATTGACCTATTAAACTGTGGACAATCTTCCAATAATCTCACTGTTGATATTTCTAGGTGCTTTGCACAATGCTGTCTGAAAATTTCCCTGTTTGTATCTACAACATAATCCCGAACCTCTGTTTCAAATTCTGTGTACTGAATGGGTGAACTGCTGTCTCCAACTGACCCCAATCTACCAACCTGACGAATGTGTTTTGTGCTTAGCATTTCTTCGTCAAAGATAGCACTTAAAACTTTATCATATATGCTTGTATCTTCTGATTTCTGCATTGTTCTCAGGATATCTGAACATAGAGAACTAAAAGTTGTTCAGAATAATGCAAGAAACTTTTAAAAAATGTCCCAAGTGACATGTAACTCACAGATGTCAACAGTCTGTACCAATAGTCTAATTTTAACTTGCATTATTAACTGCTGTTACCAAGATCAACAGATTGATTCTATATTTGTACTCCTAGGCACTCAATATGTTTCAGATTTTTAGAATAAATAAGCTATAACAAAAAGTTGTATTATATACATAGCTAACCTCACCTAATAGGATAAGGAAATGAATTAGCTTTGATTGATAACAATGCACTGTGTAGGTTCTTTATGAGAATGCACAGTATCAGAATGCACAAAAAAGGTCATAATCACTTGCCATCTAATAATTCAGACTCCATTCGCTGCGGGAATGCATTTTGCAGAAGTTCTGTGGCAGAAGGGCGATCAGAAGGAGCCAGAGACATTAACTGCCTCAGTAAGGATTCCTGTTCTGGAAACTCAGCAACCCAAATTGGTGGAACTTCCCCTTTCTGTTTCAAATCAGATAAAACAACATGTCTCTCCATTGCTGTCCCAAATGGGTGCCAAAGCTCAAAGAAAACCACTCCTAAGCTGTACATATCAGCCTATAACCCAAATAAACTCAAGAATTACATCATTTGGCATAAATCAAAAGATTATAAGGATGCATAGATGTGAACAGGTATCAACCAACTTATTAGAATAAAATAATGTTGAAAGCTATGCACCTTTTCATCAATCTTGGGCCATCCTTGCTCAATTTCAGGAGCTGTATAGAAATATGTCCCCACTTGTCCAGTGCCATCAATGGAAACTCCAGTTGCATCAGCAGGGTGGCCCAGATCTTGATCCAGCTGCTCTAACTTCAAGAACTTGGCTGGAAAAGGAGGGAAGTAGAAAAATTGAGGTTGCGTCCAAAAAAGACCGTCATTCCCTACCAGAGTAAAAAGCTTACACTATGACAGGGAATCATTCTATATGATTTTTCCATTAAAAAGTAGGGAAACCATACTAAGAGGGGTGGAAATAGGTTAGGTTATCCGACAAGGCCTGTGGCTTGGCTTATATAGATCCAGGCCAGGTTATTTTAGGAAGGTAGGCCTAAGCTTTTATAAAAAAAAAATGGTTTAAAATTGTGAGATCTTACACCATTCAGAAAGTCTTTATATCTAATATATAGATTGACCCATTTAAGCAAATATTTAATAATATCGTTACTATATTAAAATTGTTATAATATATAAAATTATTTATTTATTTACCTTTCTTAATTATTAAGCATGTTGACTCACTTAAAAAATCAAACTTGTAAGATGATATAGAGATTAGGCAGATGACTGGTCAATTTTGGAATGTCAGCCTAGCTGAGATTCCAATATTCATGGTGATGCATAACATGTAGCCTTTTATAAAAAAAAAATTATATAGATAACTTTATATTTTGTATAAGGACCTTACTACAAAATAATTTTAAAATAAGCATTTATTATGGTATATTATATATACATTATTATGCATAAAATATATACACAATGTATATATAATAATATAAGAAATTTGTAATTATTAGTAAACTTATGTAGGTCAATAAGACAATAAACCCATTGGCCTTTTCAAGGTTCTATAACAAAATTTAAATAGACTACCAAGTCAGACTAGACTTTCATGTAGGTTAGGTCAGACATACCAACCAAAGTGTGTCTGGCGTAGCCTATTTCTACCCTAAGAAAGGTACGCCACTGCGGTGTAAACAGGTGGAATAATTATCCAGGGAAAAATTGCATACATGTGCAGGTATTTACTATTGATCCTAAACACAAAAATAGAAATGCAACTTTGATAAACAAACTTTGTGCATGCAAACTAAAACCAGAATTCATACTAATCACCACATTTCTCGGCCTATACAAAATTCTGATAAATTCATAAGCACCATTCACACACATTGAAGTTATCCATTGTTACAGTAAGCAAGATAGAGTACATGTTGGAAAAATACACTGAGAGAAGGAAAATAAACATGTAATGTAATCAGCATCTTACCAAGACCAAAATCACCAATTTTAATATCATTGCGAGCATCAAAGAATATGTTATTTGGTGTTAAGTCCCGGTGAATTATTCCTTGTCCATGTATGTGTGCCAAGCCTTCCACTATTTGACGAAACAAATGCCAAGCCAGTTCTTTGTCAAAATGATTATATGATTCAAACACCTGGCGAAGAGTCCTTCAAATCCAAGAAACCCACCCACAAAAGAAAAGGAATAAAATGTAGTGATTAGTGAATATAACAATAATGAGCGGGCTTGTGAGTTTGTGTTTGTGTGTAATACAGTATCCAACGAATTTGGAAAGTACATATTGTCTCTCCTATGTACTCCCATTCCTTCCTATTTGTTTGCTGCTCATAATTTCCATACCAAAAATGAATAATTACAGAACCGATTTGATAGAGAAAAAAGACAGAATTTGGTGTAGTTTAAATTATCAAGGGAGATAAAACACATTGTAGAGTTAATAGCACTCCAGGCAATGGCCAGAGTATGTGACAGTAAGATTGTCTGGAGACTTTGATTTTACTCATTATTATTTGCACTAGAAAACCAACCATGCTAGTCAATCAGATATTTTAGGAAACTTTTACAGCAGATACAGACTATATCCCTTGAAAGACAAAGTAGGACCATTTCATTTTATTCCTTTGTCCGATAGAACATTCCTCAAATCATGGGATTTAACCTTTAATTCATTTATTTATATTTTTTTTCCTTTTCTGCATTAGGTTTTCATGCATATAGCTCACACTCCACTATTGGTGTATCATTCAATATGAATAAAATCTCTATTTTTGAAATTATGATATTTGCAAATATAACTCCCAAGACTCTAATCAGACACAAACTGAAAGGTTGTTCGTTAGATCATATTAGCCAACTAGGTCACATTAATCAAAGGATCACTTGACTTAAAATCCTAGATTGTTGCACAAAGGAGAGTAATTCTATGCTTCTAAACCATCTTTCCTTACCATAACTTGAGGAGGGGTTGAACACTGGACTAGAAGCATACACAAAGGATGGGTTTTTGACAAGCTTATTTTTCATAGAAGGAAGTATGGTCCGTGAAAATCTTACCTGGGACAGTATTCCATTTGTATATAAAGGTAAGTTGATTCAAGCTGATTTTCATGCCCAAAGATATCATTGGAAGTTGCAGCCATAAAGCTGAAAGAAGAGCTCACAGTAGTCTTTGAACCCCAAGCAGAATCACCATAAGAATCAGAAACTCCAGTTTCAAACCATGCCTGGAAGTTGTATGGTTATATAAGCACAAGATATTGTGGAAATAGATAAAGGAAAGCTTATATTATATGTGTATCTCTACTCATTGACTCTACCAGAAACTGTCTCTTGGAATATAATTAAAGCAGCATCCACAACAAATTACTATATCGAAATGGTCAACATAACAAATTATAAAGTTAATACAGAAACAAAAGGATGGGTGGGGGGAGGAGCACTGGACTTGAAGCATACACAAAGGATGGGTTTAGGAAATAATAAGCAAAATGGTCACAAAATAAGAAAGCTCTACCTGATAATACCGAACAACATGTTGATGCTGTAAACGAGAAAGTGTAGCTACTTCCCTGATTTTCTCGCAATAGATAAACAAGTAAGAAATGGAAATAAAACATCTATTCGGGAAAACAGAAGAAAAAGATGGAAGAATGGACAAAACAGACAGCAGTCAAATAATGACATTATTTTTTCCAATCTCTATTTAATTGAATCTGCCTGGATCTTCTGTTAGACTGTTATACATCCTATTTTTTAGCTGTATGATCTATACATCAAATAAATCTTATATTGATTCCTTTACTATAATTAGAGATACAAGACAAACTAGTTAATGCAGCTATTCATGCCTTGAATAATTTTGAGGACAAAATTTAAGGAATAAAGGATAAGCAGTAATAAACATTATTAATGAGACTGAAAGAAACATCCTCTTTTGAAATCAGACTTCCCAATAGCCATAGGATAAATACCACGTATTTTTAGTCAAAGCAAAAAACCAATCCCGGACTTCTAAAGAGGATAAAGTTTCATCAACAAATATGCTTACTGCTTCAAAAAACTGTTCCATAACCTCAAAATTAATCATAAATTTTAGCATGCAGGAGTTGAATTAGAAAGGGCAGATGAACAATCCAACCCACTTTGTTAAAACAATTTGGAGATATAAAGTAATTAAATTGCATACAATTTTATAAGATTATACAATATGGTTACAATGTAATTTACTGTAATAATCATGCACTGAATTATTGTTATTAGTGATACAACACACATATTCATAATATTTAATAGGGAAAAAGAGAAAAAGAAATTTAAAATTTAATATTTCATAGAACCTATAAAATGCCTTATATAAAGGACAACTAATTTCTTCTAAACTGCATACATTAGTCTTGCCAATGGTGTAACTAGCTCCTTCTGAGCTCATTAAGGTTTACCTTAATATTCGGTCAGGCATGCTTTTGTCCTTAAGGCGAATTTTCTTTACTGCATATTGCCTTCCATCAAGTTTATTTTTGCACAATACAACGTGACCAAAACCACCTTGACCTGTTTCAAAGGCCAAGCAAAACTTTTACTGCAGAAATATAGAGGTTTAATTGCACTTTTAGGCCCTTCACTATAACCAATGTGCAATTTTGGTCCCCACTATTTCTTTTGTTAAATTTTAGTCCAATTATTTTAATTATTGAATTAAGTCCATCCATCAAATGTCATTTTCTTTTCAAAATCTCTATGAATAGAATCATTTAAATCATTCCAAATTTTGCTGAAAATCCATCAAACAAGACATCATATTTGGGCCAAAATAAGATAATTCTAAAGTTTCCCCTCTTCAAAATCCTAATTTCATATACAAATTTCTGGCATTTGAACTTTTCATTACATTTTTTTGTCCTAAAAGTGTCCTAAACCCCTAATTATTTGGTGAAAAAAAAAAGCATTTCACAGTTTAATAGAAAAAAAACTGATTGGAGAATTCGATTGTAAGAATTTAAAAAACTAGAGGACACTCACATATTAGTATTAGTTGAGGGACGAGAAATGAAAGTAAGTCAAAATGAGAAAACCTAATTAATCACTCTAGAACATACTACTTCATCCAATAGTCTTCAAAGAAAAAAACACTATTTCAAACAAGCAGCTAAAGTATAATGAATTGAAATTTTCTGTTTCAAGGCAAGGGGGAGGGAGGGGTTACAAAAGCACTCATTTGCAGCCCAAACTATCATCCATCCGAAGAAAAGGAATAACAATTAAAAAAAATTGACTACTTTTTAAAATCATAAATTTCAATTTCTAAGAAAAGTCTAATTCAACGTATAATTTGGTCATATTTGTAGTCAGTGTGGGAACTCAAACATATTCCCTAACGTCAAGGACTGAACATCTTGAGTGTGGGATTAAATATTTGTGAATGGTCCAATAGTGACCGGATAGGGAGTAACACAATAGGCCAAACAAAGCCTTGTTAGAATAGGCTTTGTTATCATCTTAGCAAGTAGAATTTAAATCTAACTCAACATTACAAAATTATCTTGTAAATTGATATTTGCACCCATTTATATTATATAACTTAGTCTTATTCTAATCAATGTGATCTCCAACACTATTGTCTCCTACGCTATAATTGCAATCACTCTTATCATTTTCAAGAAACATAAAGCACACGCAACCAAAATCATCTACAAAAAAATAAAAGTACAATAGTAAACTAACCATCATAGCATGGCATACATCTAATGATCACAAAATTATACATACATAAAATATAACTCAATACAAAATTTATGAAGTTCATTTACCAAGAGAACGCAGCTCCTCAAAATCATTCAAATATCGAGAACTGTGGGGAACAGTTTTTGAGCCTCCAAGATCAGGCTTCCAAAATTGAGATATTCTGGATGAAGCCTAGACAATAAATATACAAATGAAATAAGTAACAATAAATATAGTGGTGAGAAAAAGAACAAATGTTCCTGTGATTTGCCAACCAGGTGTTTCTGGAAAACACGATCAAAGGTTTTGTTGAAAATGGAAGGTGGTTTAGATGCCATATCACGTGCTAAATCAGAAATGATCTGGGAATACAACTAAAAAGGATTAGGATAACTGCAGAGCAGACATTATTTAGAAATTAAAGCAATAATAATTTTTATTTTTGGTGAAATAGTGATATTTTTTGTACCCCTAAATTGTACAACTCTGATACCACTTGTGGCAAACAGTCAGCCAATGATCCTTTAGAAGCACAAACAAGGCGAAGCATGTGAACCTAATACAAAAAAGAAGAAAACCAAATCAATGCTGAGCAGAATTCTCATGTGAAGTGAAGCTGACAAGAATAATTAGAACTTTACCATCATTATATCCTTTTCAACTGTTTGAGATGGCTGAAGATGAGGTGATGAGTCAGAAGGCACAGCCTCTGAAGACTCACTTTCATTAATACCTTCATTATCTTCAATTGCATACTCATCAACAGTAAAATACTGCAGGTTGAAAGATAGAAAATAAAGGATTTGACACAAACAAATGTCTCAAACAGATACAAGCCAATTACAATGATACCAAGAAAAGCATATAACAATAACATAATTTCTAAATTTCAATTAAGCATGAACCATTGCCATCCACCCACAGGAAGGAGACACAGTGCATTAATTCAAGGAATTTCATCATAAATATCCTTCTTGAGTTATCTTTATTAAATAAATTAGAACAAATCTGGACCTATCTGATGAACTATTGCAAGAAACTAAAGCTATCAATTCAGGTAGGGTCTGGGCGAAAAAGGCCATCAAGACAAGGCTTTTCTTATGAGACTAACATGAATAGGTCTATAAAAGCCTAGTATAGGATGACATATGCAGACATACAATAACTTCATCCAGTTATAAAATTACCATTTTTCCTGTTTTTAACTCATTATTGTGCAATGATTTCAATCATCAAACTCACATCCAACAACAACATCAAACCCTTTTCCCCCTAAATAATGTCTCTGGACAAATTTGAGTTCTAAATTCTTCTTAGGACTTATTTGGACGAGTTATCTACAAGGACTTTTGAAAGAGAAAAATATGAAGAAAAAAATGAAATATGCATAAATTATTTTAAAGTTCTCTCGCGTAGTTTCTCCAAATTTTAACTTCTAACTTATATGTAAGCTAATTTTAACTTACAAAAAAGTGAATTTCATTTTCTTCATATTTCTCAATCATAGAAGTTTTTGTGGAGAAGCTCTTTTAAAGATATCTAATTGATTTGCCGATAGTTTTAGCAGCTGACTACTCTCCATTTGATGTACTACATAATATGGCCTCTACAAGTCTTCTCTATACATGCCCAAACCACCTAATCTAAGATTTAACCATGTAGAAGTTGCTACCCTAACTTTTTCTTTAACTCACTCTTTCCTAATCCTATCTTGCTAGTATGTCCCTTATTCAATGCAACATTCTTAACTTACGCACTTGTCCCTAGGTAATGTGACTCGTGTCAATTAGGTAAATACATTTTTCAGTCTTTTTCTAATAGTGTCAAACAAGCTACATTCCTTTCTCCTTAGTTCACTCCTATAATTGGAGTCATTCTCAAATTGTTACCCCCTTTGGTTTTAAACATTTTGTTTCCTCTATTGATGACTATTCTTAATGTACTCGGATTTGATTAATGACAAATCGATAAAAGTTATTTTATATCTTTGAAAAATTTTACAAAATGAAATTAAAACACAATTTGGTATACACATATGCTCTTTTCGTTGTGACAATGTTTGGGAATACCTATCTTACCAATTCCAACAGTTCAAGGAATTCAACAGTATCCTTTATCAATCTTCATATCCTCATACTCTCAACAAAATGGGATTGTCGAAAGCAAAATTAGACATCTTACTGAAACCACTTGGGCCCTTCTTCAAACTCATGTTCCTTATTGTTTTTTGGGATGCAATCCTCACGACATGTTATCTCATTAATCGGACATTGCTATTTGTCCTCAATGATCAGGTATTTCACTTTGTACTATTTCCACATTCTCATCTATACAATCTTTGCAGTGAGCGTAGTAAGCCAACTATTCAAATCTTTTTGTCAAGATCATTGTGATGCACTTGTCCAGATCCTAAGATATATTAAGAATGCTCTTGACAAACACCTTATCTATGAAGATAAGGGGAATACACAAATTATTGGGTACTTTTATGCTGACTAGAAGTAATAATGGGACATCATTACATATTGCCTCTAATCTTGTATTTCATGAAAGAACTAAATGTATTGAAGCAGATTATCATATCATAAAAGAGAAATTGGAGTCTAGAGATATAACTACTAGATTTATCAACTCTAGTGAACAGTTGACGAACATATTCCCCGAGTCATTTAAAAGATCCAATAATCAATTGCAGCAAGTTGATCACATACGACTAATATGTTATAGCTTGAGGGGGATATAATTACATAAATGAATATCATATCTTTATAATTACAGATATAAAGATCATATATATGATTACAGATACCAAGATCATATATTTATAATTACAGATATCAAGCCAGATCATATATATTATTTGTAACATTTATTATTTATTCTTGTATCATATCTTTATCACTAGAAGATATCAAAGTTTCTTTATTTATTGTATGGATTTTGCTTTCTCAATATTAACAGTTCACTTGTGTTGTCATATCTTTGTTTCTTATAGTTTAACAATGAATCCATCTAAAACTATTGCCCTAGTCAAGACATTAGTATAGAAGACATGGAAACAAAAGAAAGCAATATACTTAAATCAAACAAGCAGAGCATGGAACTTGCGAGAAGAAAATCATATATTACCTCTTTCTCACCTTCATTGTCGTTCCCTACAAAATCATCTGCTGAGGATGTACTTGAACTAGTCAAAGATAAACTATTCTTGCTGTCTTCAATAACTTCCCCGACAGTATCTAATTTGGCAGGAAGTTCTTGCATAACTAACAGTGTTTCCTTGCTATTAGATTTCTTATCACGAGCCTCAAAGAGTTGTTTTGAGGCATCTAACTTAGACGAGGGAAGAGAAGAACTTTTTCCGGCAGTTTCATCCATTCCAAAACCCCAACTCCATGTTTCTCCATAGCCACTGAAAAGATCTATAAAACCATAAACAAAAGAACCTTTCTTACTTAAAGATGTCTTATCCTTGGTAAACAATTCTTCATTGCTTTCCATAGTTGAGTGTAGAAGCTTCTACAGATGGAGGACAAAAACATACTATCATCAATTTAAACAGCAAAATAACTTGCTTTTAGAGATAAATCATCAAAAGCAAGCACAGTTTAAAATATTAAAACTTATAAAACAAATTCCAATCAAACATTTAGCAGCAATAAAGTAAAAATTGCTCTTGGTTAATATTGAAATTAAAGGACATCAATAGTTCAACACTGACTTCATCAAACTTATTTTTGTATTAAAACAAAACCAATGTTGTCATTGTAATAAAAAGCTTCAGAGAATAATAATAGTTATGATATCTAAACAGGAAATCTGGAATAGTGAACTCACAGAATCATTTGATAAGGCAATTGGCTCAATACCAGAAAGAAATTCTTGAGCAGCCTCAACCAAATTATAGATCATTACTCGTCCTTCCCTAGCATTTAAAGTAGCCTGAAAAGGACAACAACAAAGTCAAATATTAGTAACCTAGAGGCTAAGGAAGAGGGGAAAGACATGAAGAGATAGAACAGCAGCTATATCAAAAATGTATTATTGCTTTACTATAGTGGTGGGTGATAGAGAAAAGGAGAAATACAACTAGAGGGGCAACAAGATTCATCAAAAGCATGAAAACAAACAAAAAAAGAACACAAGGGACTAGGGAGGAGAAGGGTCAAAAATATGACAAGGCTTCCCAGGCTCTCTGCATATTAGAAGTAGCAAATCCCCTACGTCAATGCACTCATAATCAACGAGAGTCAGAGTCATAAATGTGACACAAAGATGTATCTACTTAAACTGAAAAATAAGATGCCAAAAGTGAAGCAATTGAAAGAGATTAACTGAACCACTTCACAAGATACTCTTATACCATAAATTAGAATACACAATTTAGAGAGTGGGTGTCATTGTTAATATTCTCCCTCTTATCTCCTTTGAAAATGCATTCGACACACTACCAGCACAACTAGCAAAAATATCCTCTTTTGACCATTTTAAATTACTTTTATTGTATATCACTTGAATCTCTCCCCTTTTATCTCTATTTCTAAATTGAAATTCAATGCACATACTAGAATATTAATTTCTCTTGTATAAACTATCTTTTGATTACTTTCCTAGTCTTAAGCAACAGAAACAAAGAGACTTTTATGAACTAAAAACAAAAGTAACAATGGAAAATTCAAGATTAAACCACGTAGTAATAATGATGGACTAAATTCCATATCTTGCATTCTGCCATTCTAATACCATAAACCTCCACCTTCAATCTTACTCATAACTCAATTTCCACTGGAAATTCTACAAATAATATTTGAAAGATTTTTTTTATATATATATTTATTCCACCTTTAGGTGACTTGTGCCGGTACTATAGACTTTGGCACCCCATGACATGGTTGCTTCAATTTGCTTATAGTTATCTTAAGCACCAGAAGCATCAAAGCCTGAGTAACCACAATTTCATCCTTGACACAAATATGATCACAAAGTTAACAACAGCACAACAGTTTGACCTGATCATGGAGGAGAGACAAAAGCTTATCAGCATCAGCTTCTGATAGCCCTTTCTCCGGTATAATCTGCAACTTGGGGCACTTGAAAGGATACCCAGGCAAGCACCTGGCAAGAAAGAGAAATAAATGGTGATTGAGTTGGCAGCAATCAGCAACAAAGATCCCCTTTACAAAAAGGTAAGGGTCACTAACTAAACATACCTGACAACAAGAGCAGCAGAAACATCTAGGTCCTCATAACCCATGTCCTTTGAGTAAGGCCTGCTCAATTTCATGCAGAAACCAACAAACAACAACAGAAATAATTAGCAACACTGATATATATATATATATATATATATATTATCAGTTGTTCTATGCACTATCGAGGTTTAATTGAGTAAACCACCATTATCGATCCCAAAAAGTGTATAACGTTGTCACACTAGTCACTGATACTAAGAAACTTTCAAATTAGTCCCATAATTCATCTAGACTTAACCATTCATTGTTATCTTGGTAGCTAAATACTTGTCAATATCATCACTCAAAGTTGATGTCACGATTGCATTTTCAGAAACTCATTCAAATTTTCTTAGTTTCAGTACAGTCAAATGTTTATACACAGTCAAACTACTAAAACTCATGATAGATATGATTCCGGAAACTATTATCTTTTTTCATTGAAAACAAAAAATACATAAATATATAACAATATTTACAAAAAAAATTATAAACATATAACAATATTTACAACAACAAGTGCAAATCTGTCCACAGAACAAATCAGTACTATTGTTGTAAAAACCAAGGGAAATAACATAAAAAAGGAAAAGTGTTATTGGATGACTTGCATAGTCAATGCATAAATGAGATTTACTATAGAAGAGAACAAATAAAATAAAAGATAAGAAATACCTGAGCTTAATAACTATACGAGGAGGCGATCCTGGAAGAATCTTGCAGTCTTCTTGGAATATAGCACATCTAAACAAGAAACAACGTACATGTCAAGGAATAAAACATATCAATTGCCATTGAATTCAAAATACACGCTGCTCAGCGTTTTTTAAATTAAGGAAGAAGCTTACAATGCAGTCATCTCTTCGGAGAGCTGGTCGTAATCCTCGGCGCCAAATTGAGAAGCGTGTTCTTTGGACTGCGTTCTCCCCTTGCTCCGGCGACCGCTCCCGCCACCGCGCTTCTTCTTCTTGGAACTGTGCCCCATTCTCAGCTGAATCCTATTTGGTTTCAATCAGGACGTTGAAGAAGAGGGTTTTGGGTTTCGAAAACGAACGAATAGTGACAAAGGTGGCGAGAATTTGGTTTATATAGCGAGAGTGGTGAGATATGAGAAATACCTTGGTGGCTTCATTCATCTGCACCACCTGCGATTCATTTCATTCAACTTCACATGTCTCATAGTTTTGAATTTGTTTAAAACTTGTATTGAAATTGGTTGATTAAATTCAAAACAAAGGTTAATTAATTATAAAATAGGGCTAAAAGCACAATTATATCATTTTTTATTAATTAAAATATATTTAAAAGTACAAATCACGATGAAAAATCATTAAGTCACTCAAATTTCATTATTTACAATGATTTTTTATGAGTAAACAAATATATTTAAAAGTACATTTCTAATAAATAAGCTTCTTTCAATTTTATAATAAAATAGGTAATTTTAATTAGTGATACTTAAAATGTTGACTTTTATTGTTAAAAGCTAAATTACTTTCTTAATTGTTAATTCAGAATCATGACGTTATTTCTTTCATTATTTTTTTATCGGGAAATTTCAAAATGTTTGAAATGGTAAAATTTGAAACATATTTTTAAGTGTAGGAATATATTTTGAATTTCTTAATTACATAATCAAAAAACATTTTGGATTTCAATCCACTTTTAGATTACATAATTTAAAATATTTTTTTAAGAATTTTTTTTGGATCTATAAATATATTATGTATTGTATAATTTAAAATATATTTTTAAAGTTGTATAATACAAAATATGTTTTTTTAGAGTATAATCCAAAATATATTTTTAGTGGGTGTTGGGAGCTTAGAGAACGACTGCTTCTACATTTGGTCGGTTACTATTACTCCAAGCATGTTTCTCCTTCCTCCTCTTGATCGTCTGGACTCATAAGCGGTCGATGATTGTATCTGCAGAAAGTACTCCAACGCTCAAGTCAGTCTGGAAGTCGGCACTCAGGTGTCAGAGTACTATAAAAACTAATGGAAATGACGTATCTGGTTCTTGGAGTTTGTGTTATTTATAGGAGTTGATTCATGTGTTAGGGTTGTGTTAAACAACCCTAAATTTTAGATTAACCTTATTGATTTAGTCAACCCATGACTTGTTGTCATGAGTTGGTCAGTCACTTGTCATCATGTGATCTTTCCATTGTGGTTGATTGGTTGAATAGTCAAGTTTCTGACGGACTCAGTCATTACAATTTAAAATATACAATTTTTAATAAATTTATAAATTATACAACAACAAAATTTATGACCGTTTGACTTTGGTCACATATAAAAAAATTGTTTTGTCGGTATGAATTAGACAACGAAACAATAATTATGACATGAAATTCTTTTTTAAACCGTGGTATAAAGTCTTTTTTTCATTTTACATGTATTCAATTATTACAGTGTTGAAAATGTGTCACATTGATATATGTAGAATATTGATTTTTATTGTCACTCATTAATCAATTTCATTTTATTATCAACGAACAATCTAACACGATAACCACAAGTGCAGTACAATGGACTCTTTTGTATATATACTTTAAGTGTTGTAGTGCTAAAACTGTTATTAATCAAGTTGAAATATGTGGTCATTTAAAATTTTCGTTTGATCAAATACTAATTTTTCTTGTTAATCATCAACTAATTTTATCTTATCATCATGGTTACTCAGATTAGTGACCACAATCATTTATTCAACGAAAATTCAATATTGACTACAACATCCGCAACACAAACAAATGCCAATCATCTTTAACATTATCCCTGATTTAAGGTAATTTGGACAAAACACGTTCAAAATTATCCCCCATTTATGTTTATAAAACAACTTTATTTTGGATTGAGTTATAACACAAGAAGTTATGGATGGTAGAATCTGAAAACTATTTTGAAATTTTGTGTTGATTTTTAAATTATATCCTATAATTTATTTATGAATTTGAAAATTTTGCAATGTGGTAATCGAAACCATTATACTCAAATAGAGAATTAATCAAAGATCAAACATTTAAGTAGTACAATAATTATATAAATAAACATAAATTTCAAGAATCAGGTATGTCATCATCTAGTACTAATTACATTGTGTACCGAATGCCGAAGTTTTATTTTAGCGTCGAAGTGTCTTTTGCAATTACCATCCAAGTTCGAAATCACATAGGCGAGAAGTAGAGATGTGAAAGTTGTAAAAATAATATATTCAAGAAGAAAGAAAGAAAAGACCGATCAACCGAAAAAGAGAATAATCATTCAAATTCATACATTTCAAAGTATATTAATATATTATGAAATACACATTCTGAAAAATTCGAAGATGTACTTTGGAAGGTAGAGATACAAAAATTTGGAATGTATAGATACAAAAATGCATTATATAATGTAATTGTGGATTCCAAAATACATTTCAGGATCTGAAATACGTATTTTTAAAGGGCAATTTTTTTTATTTTATTTTAATAGGGATGCAACATTAATATATGGGGTGTAGAATGCAATGACCTCAACAAAATAGAGTCATGTAAGACAGGTAAGAGAAAAAGCTATTTCCTTTCCTACACCTACGGTTTCCTCGTGCACCTCCATATGATGTATAAAAAAACAAATTGTCTTATTCCTTTGCCGCTTTCACCCCTTATTTATGAGTTCTGTCATGACTAATGGAAGAAACTCCCTATTTTACTTCAATACCGTGATTTGGACCATGTAATTTGAAATAATTTTTTATGAAAAAAAATAAGTTGGAAGTTTTTCTATGCAAAAAAAGATAACTTTTTAATTGTTTAATCCCAAATCCTAAATCTATAATATAATGATAAATTCTTACTGCGTCATACCAATTTAAAAATCCAAAATGCAAAAAATACATTTTGACAAAAAAATTCCATAACACAAAATCTGGAAATACACTCCAAAAAATTTTTATGGATTTGAGAAGTTTGTTCCGAAAATCCAAATTTAAAAATGTATTCTGAAAAAGAGATTTCAAAAATATATTTTTATCTGTATCCTTCTTTTATTTTTAAAGTAATTTTTGTCATAGGGATATTTTCGTTATTTTAGTAAAAAATATGATGAAATTGATATGATGCAGAGAGAATTTGTCTAATATAATTTATAAGTTAATTTTTTATTTTAAAAATATTTTCATATCATATAATTCAAAATATAATATTAAATTTCAGATTGTATGATTTAGAAATTAGAATTAATTTTCAAATTACTATTTTAAATTATGTAATTCAATATGCCTTTTAACTTTTGGTTTCTGAATTATATAATTAAAAAAAAACTTCGGTAAATCATAAATTTTGATATTTATGGAGATATAAAAGAAAAACATGAGAGTGAAAAAGAAATCTCCGTTTGCAAGTCTTATTTAGCTCAAATCACTTTGACCGTTTTCGGTGGGCCGAAAGAGTAAAATGAATGCGTAATTCAAACCACATTATCATCCTAAATGAATGTGCATTTGACTCTTTCTTCCTGCACCTCCATATCTTCTTTTCCACCTCCAAAAATTTTGATATTTCAAAAATATCCTTCTGTAATATTCTAGATTACGTAATTTGGAAGTCTTTTTCCAAATTCGTAATTAGTTTCTGAATTACATAATCTATAAGTTTTTTTTTTCAGAAAGATGATTAAATTTTCAAATTACAAATCTGAAAGTCTTTTCTAATACGCATTTTTTAAATGTGTATCCTAATTACATAATTCAGAAATTATTCTCAAATCCAGACTTTTAGATTATATATTATGGATTACATAATCCGTGAGCTATTTCTGAATTCAAGAATAACTTTCAGATTATGTAATCCAGAATATGAGGATGAGAAAAAAAAATGAAAAGGTAAGAAATAGTTTGCATTTTTATTGTATTATTCATATCAATTTCCAATCAAGTGGATTCGTGTATTGATTTGCTATTAACTATTTTAATTGTAGTGTCTACAAATTGCAATGACTAGACGACCACGAATCCATTCAATAGTTTACTTTTAGAAAACATTCTCTAAGCAATACTTTCAAAAATTATTTTCAAGAAGTACAAACTTCTTAAAATATATTTAAAGGGAAAAAATATTTTTCATAAACTAAAATCAATTTATGCTCGTATTAAAAATAAAAATTTAAGGAAACAATGTCTCTACCGTGTTCCCATAAACTATTTAAAAAAATTGTCCGAAATATGTAAATTATAACATCAACATCGTAAAGCACATATCTCAACAAAATGACCGGCCAACAACAGTGTTGCCCATAAAATCAAATGACAATTACATTTGTGTGCTGTGTAACAAAAAAATCTTTAACTTTTCTTCACAATTTTTACATTAGTTTAAGAATTATACATTAGTTTAACAATTATGATACATGTTCTCTGTATAGTTGGTAATGTCTCTTATTTACATAGTTAGAACTTTTTGAAGTTTTTCGATGTTGATATCTAACATGTCTCATCTTTCATCTCAGTTTTCTATTAGCAAAAGAAAGAATTACTTATAAAAAATCATTCGACATTTTAGTTATCAGAATTCAATGGTTAAAAATAATAAATATAACTAAATACATACTTTTATCTGGTTGAAAATAATAAATATAATTAAATACATACTTTTGTCTGGTTGTTTAAGACGTAGTTGCAGAATGAAAAAAATACCAAATTTAATATAAATTACTGCATGAGTTGATCTTATAATTAATTAAAAGAAGGATTATGTGGGTTAAACTTAATTGATTATCTTTCATATGTAGATACAGTAGACACATAATTTGCACAATAATCAATACTTTCTTTTGTTATGGCAAATTTTCTTTATCAGATGGCTTATTATGCAGGAAATGCTTACTCTTACTCTCTCTTGAATGTACAAATTAAGTAAGCAAACTCAAATTAGCATACATAGAAACTTCCAAAAAAGTGGCATACTCTTTCTTGTTTTCTTGTTTCTAAGAAAATAAAAAGAAAAGGAGCATAATCTGCCACATATCATTGTTTCTAAGAAAAGAAAAGAAATGAAATGAATTTGATGGGCTAAAAGGAATTAATTGTAGCAGAGAGGGAAAGACAGTGAGATCAAGCCTCACCCTCATTGAGCCAATCACAAACTCCCATTATATTGCTTTTGATTAACTCATCACAGTCTCACCCCACACATTCCTTATCCCCTCCTTCCAACCCAAACCTTCAAACCAACTTCATCAAAAAAACTCCTTCAAATCACATCAAAACACACTCTTCTTTAACCCTTTCTCCTCCTCCTTCTTCTTATCCCAAGCTAAAATGGCCACCAACTCTCTCCATTACTCCATCCACCACCATTCCCTCCTCAAACGCCACCACAACAACAACCCCTCAGACACCCCTCCCCCCACCTCACTTTTCCTCACACCCACCACACACCCCAACTTAACACTCTCCCACCACACTCCTTCTAACTCTCACATCACTTCCTTTTCCCTCTCCCAAACCACACCCTCCTCCTCCTCCACAACCTCCCAAACCAGCCCCTCCTTTGACCTCCTCCGCCACCACCTGTCCTCCAAAAACTTCCAGCAAGCTGACGAGGAGACGCGTCGTCTACTCATCGTGCTTGCTGGGGAAGCCGCTCAGAAGCGCGGCTACGTGTTCTTCTCTGAGGTGCAGTTCATCTCAGGGAGCGACCTCATAACCATTGACACCCTTTGGAGGGAGCACAGTGGCAACAAATTCGGGTACAGTGTGCAGAAGAGGATACTGGAGAAGGTCGATGGGGACTTCACAAAGTTCTTCATCAAGGTGGGGTGGATGAAGAAGCTTGATACTGAGGTGGAGCAGTACAACTACAGGTCTTTTCCTTCTGAGTTCGTCTGGGAGCTCAATGAGGACACCCCAGAGGGACACTTGCCTCTCACAAACGCACTCAGAGGGACACAGTTACTCAGCAAAGTTCTCAACCACCCAGCTTTTGTTGATACTAACAATGAACAACAAGATGATGCTGAGAGCAAGGACAATGGAGCACTCGCAGGATCCAAGGATAGTAGTTCATCTTCAAAGACATTGGCTCAGAAGATCTTTAAACGGGATTATAGCTTCTGAGTGCACAAAAGATGTACTTTAATTTGGACTCATAGTAATTATTAATTTATCAACCACTGCAGATGGATGATACTTCATTGTATTTTCTTCTCCCTTTTTCCCTTCTTCATCCTTTTCCATATATCGTTTTTTTTTTTTGCCAATGTTCTCTTAAATTTTCTGCCTTTTACAAACTCCTGAACCGAAGGTTCATTTATTTTGGTTTTCAATTGTCGTCACATAATAACTTGTCTGGTGTGGTGTTAACTGTTACCGTAATAATTCGTCTGGTGTGGTGTTAACTGTTACCATTTTATACCAGTGACTGCAGTATCAAAATTATTTCAATTTTTTTTTCTTCAGTTATAATACAACAATTTCGAATGTTGTTACTTAGTTTTCAGCAAGTTGGTGCTTGCCCAGAACTTCAAAATATTTGTTATTATTGCTAGGATGGTAAAAATTACAGATAAAAAATAATGTGAATGCGTGCAATACTACTGTTAGGAAGCTTTGAAGTTCAGGTATAAAGAGAGGGAAAGACAAAGTCACCTGAATCATTCACCAACTGTATTTTTAATCAAATTGGAGTGATAAAGGAGAATAACTTTATTCTTATATCAATCCTAAAAAAAATAAAAATATCAAGAAATGAATTATAAATCTAACTCAATCTCATCAAATCAACTTATAAGTTGAGATTTACACCTATTTATAAATTATGAAATGTCTTAATCTCTAGTTAATGTGAGCTATACAACACACGCCCCTCACACCGATCTTACCAACTCGTATAGGAGATTATATATTATGAATGGTCTGATAACAGCTCGATGATAGGTGACTTGATAAGACCAACAAACACTCCTCGTTATGATAGATTTTAAATGACTGTAATATCATATTAAGAGATGGACTATAAATTTAACTCAAATTTATAAAAACGACTTATAAGATGATGTTTGAACACACTTGTAAACTATGAAATATCCTAATCTTTAGTCAATATGAAATCTCCAACAAAATTCAAAAAATTTGCATTTATTATTTGTTTCATAAGCCTAATCTCTCAAAAAAGGAATAATAATTGGTCTATATTAAAATTAGATTAAATAATATGTGCATTGTAGATGTAAAAAGTATTTCACACTTATCGAATAACAATTTATGATATATTTGTTGACATTTTAACTTTAAAAATATGAAACAGTACTTATAATGAGTAGATCATGTAAAATGTTTTACATTCACCTTACATACCAATTTTATACTTACAACATTTTGCCATCTCATTTCCTCTCTCGATAATCCATTCAAGGTGAGGAAAGTAGCCTTTGTGTATAAAGCCATTTGGCCTGTTTTCCTTCCCTTCTATTCTATATCCCACTCCAAAATACAGCCTAAAGTAGAGTTCTTTCAAAATTTTGAAAGGAATAATGAAGAGCTAATTTTTACAACATAAGCTCAAATGAATGGTACATTTAATTTCCAAAGGGTTGATGTACACGAGTTGCTTCCTTGATCAGTGACATCAAATCAGGAGTTGCCTCCTTCAAAACCAACATTTTTAATGCTGAGAAAAACAGTACAACATTAGATGTAACAAAAAAACAAAGTTAGTTTGTATCGTTACGTGAAAATAATACACTTTTCCACATCAACAAAATTAACCAACCAGTTCAGTATTACAGAAAAGAGAGTCTAAACTTGACTTTAGTTCCGAATAAATCTTTATCCATAGCAAACCAATAAAGAAAGCTACTTTAATGTTTGACATAATGTAGACAAAATTTAGAGCAAGACTTACCCAGCTAACACTATGCACAGGGGCACAGTCTCCTGGTGTGCTGATGTAAACCATCACAAGAAAGCATAGAATGTGTTTCAGTGTACAAACAAGATCCTGGATTCTGAAAATAACACAAATCAAATATCAATGTCCTGAAACTTTTTTCCCCGTGAATTAACTGAATATTTCAGCCATACACACTCCATTCGTTTAATTGACACGCTCATATTTCCAAATAACAATTTCTATAAAATTTTAAGCTCAAGATGCCCTGATTTCCATGGATGAACAATTCAAAGAAAGAACAATTATGAACATTGTAAGATTACCGCACAATAAGCATGAATTTAATTTAATATAAGCTATGAAAATGTGGAGACCATCTAATATTCAAAGAATTTCCAGCATATTACTACTTTGGTGGCTTTTGAACATAAAATTAGAAGGATACAAGTCATTAAGAAGGATTCTCAAAGCTTACCAATGATCACCTGGACACCACCTTCCACATGGAGTTTTGAAATTAAAACCACCAACTAATGATTTTGTAAGGGTACACACATTAAAACAAATACAAGCCACTTTAAATGAAATTCCCAGTTTCAAAGGACCCATCAAATACCCAGTATTAGTACCTACTGACTAGTAAGGGATTCTATGACACCAATCATCTAATCCAAATTATATTTGAAAAGAATTACCTATTAGTTAACCAGTATTTATCAGTTTCTGGAATAGAGCATGTTTGTATTTAGTGAATCATAACCATTACCATATGCATTGGGGCATCATAAACAACTTCAGCGGGTTGATCTGCTCCAACACTTGCCAAGCAAGATCCCTTGCAGCTCATATATTTCTGAATACTGCCAGCATAGTCATGAACAATTGATAATATCAGAACATCAACAGAAAAAAAATAATGATCACCATGCATGCATGATATTCCTTCCTCACTAAATACCAGTCTTTGTGCCAAGACATCAGGTCACTGGTAAGTAAGTTTGCATCAAAACAAAAAAAAAAAGTGGAAAGAAAAAGAGGAAGTCCAGAAAGCTAAATATGTGATGAAAATCATGCAAGTTAATAAAATTATACATCTTGTGCACAGTTAGGATCAATTACACAGTAAACAGTACCATTGAAATACATTATTATACATGCATACCAAAAATACATTAGAACACAATTTCAGTGCATCACTTACATGTCACAATTATTGAGCACCACAAGTTTATTTGGGACGCATGATTGTCCTCTTGATTTGCAAACAGAATTACATGATTCACCTTGCCTGTCAAACAAGTGATAATAGGTTCAACTGCTATGCTACAGCAAGAAACTGCAAATGTCATCCTCAAAGAAAAGAAGCAATCTCAGTAATTATTGACCTCCCAACAACAACATTGATGCCATTCAGTCTTGCTTCTGCGACAGTATTATTTTCCCCTGCTTCAAATGCATGAAAAGGAACAGATTTCATCTAAATAGTGATAAATAGAATAAAATCATAAAGTATTGGTAACAAAATATGATTAAGAACTTAACATAATTACTAGCCATTAACTAACATGACAGTTTCCTCTCCAGACTTACAGGAAGAATTCAATGGCAGTGAAAAGCAGTGGTGGAAGTCACTAATGTAAGCATTTTCATGGACCTGAAACATTACATAAGAGATAGAAACATTAGCAACTCATTGTAAATAGTTTTTCAAGCTCTTGTGTTAACACTTGGACTCTAATGAAGTTTAGATTCTAGGCTAAAAATAAAACCAGCTCACATGCAGTGCGTATTGGGTTTGGTTTATGAACCTGATAATAATATTTTGTTTCATTTGACCAAACTACATAACAATGTATCTGTGGAGCCTAGTGTAATAGTATCGAGTCACATTTTTAGCTTAGTTTAATTACTTACGGTAAAAGTTAGAATTTTCAATATTAATTGCTCCTATGCTATTATGTTTAGTTAAATAATATTTTGATTTGACAACACTGATTGTAATTTGTAAATATTAAACAGCTTGGAACTATAAAGATATTAGACACCAAGATATATCTACATTCTTCTATTAGACCCATGTCATAAGATAAGTAAAATGCCAGCCCATGCTGGTATTTTGCTCTTCATACACCTAAAACTTAAAATGTAGGTGAGCTCCTATGGACTTGAATATGTACGAAATAGTAATTACTAATGGACTCCATTTTATCCTGTCTATAGAAAGTCATTATACCGGGTAAACCTGAGCACAACAGACTAAACGGGGGGCCTTTGCTATTGTAATTGTGAGAGAAAACAAAGAACAAAGAAAAAAAACCAAAAAAATGCTCCAAATAAGTTGTTATGCTAATAATGACATAAAAGTGTATGGGAGCACAGTCAACTCCATCATAAATGCCCATAAATAGACTAATGTTAAAAACTTCTAAATAAAGTCTGACAAAAATTAGTTGACATGAAAAGGGTTTCCTTTTTCTAACAGAATGAGCAACCTTCTACTTAAAGGTATAACCATATAATTAGTTTCTAATAGAAAGTTAAAACTTCAAGAATAACAATATAGCAGGAATGCAGGAGTATATTCACCACACTCTCAGAACTGTGACGGCATCTCCCAGCACAGTAGTCAAAAATACTAGTGTAAGTTCCTGCCAAAAACAAAATGACGTATGTGAGAACAAACAAATTTGGGCTTTATCAATGCGCATGTGGGTCACTTAAGAACCAATTAGCAGAAGTTAAAACCAAGTCACATCAGGAGATGAAAGAGAAAGATGAAAATCTCACTGTTCATGTTTCTTATTAAAATTATACATGGAACAAAATTCATCAGAAACATGTTGGTCATGAAGGCAAATACGTGTGAAATCAGTCATATATCTAAAACAGACTGGTCATTAGGGCAAAAGTGTATGAAATCGGTCATATGTCTAGACAAGTTAATGAAAAGCACTAAACACAATTCTACATAACAACCAAACAAAATGGGAATGTAAAAAGATAGAAAGAAACATTACTTGCAGAAGCAGGCTTAGCAACCTTCATCTTCAGCACTTGTTCCTTGGTTGTCTGCTCAATTAAGTTAAGGAAGCATACATTAAGACCCTCACTTTGTTCAATTAGATGATGCCAAAAAAAGGGGAAAGATAGAATAAAGTTAAATATCTTATAAGAGATTACCAAAGCAGGATTGAGGCAGCAGGAAACACAATGTTCATAAGAGTTGCAGCATCGTGAGAGAAGATTGCATCCGCTGCAAATAGAAACAAAAGTCACTATAAGATGGCAATAAGAAGTTGGTGTTCGTTTGTTCAGTTGTTCCCTTCAAATGCAAGTAGAGAGATTTATGAAACAGAAAAACTCACTGACAAGAAAATTTCTCCCCCTTCAGAGGGCAGCAACGAGAGAATGGATTAACAGACACAGCATTACACACATAACCTACCAAATACTAATCATTGTAAATCAATACTAATCAAAAGTAGAACATCGATAGTAAAAACTGTAGAATATAATAACACTAATAATATCATAAGTGAATTAAGAAAACTAGAAAAAATTGTTGTGACCAACCATTATCATCTGAAAGGAGGTATCTGCCTTGAACGGTGGTTTTGCAGGGATGAAGGGTTTGAAAGCTAACATCCTTCCTAATTGCAGTGATTGTAGGTGAAAACTTAAAGATAAACAGAATAAGCAACAAAATCCTCCTCGATGGTGATGCACACACTTCCATCACGGAATCATGTGATGTTTCAGTTTCGATTAATTTCCCACCTTCGACCTCGACCAATCCCAGATTCTGTACTAGATTTTGATTGTTCTGGTCGCTGTTTCTTTCGCACCCGTCCATTCCTGGCCCAACATTTTCTGGGTAAGTTGGAATGGGCCCGGCCTATTTGAGCCCAAAGAATTTTTTAAAACAACTTGGCAGTTTCTTCCTGCACCCCTATAATGTTGTGCAAAGACTAAACTGTCCTTATTATTTTTTGGAAACCCTAAAATGCCCCTAATTCCTAAAAACCCTAAAACTCTCACTTTCATTTTCTTCTTCCCAGCGCAGCCACAACTCCCAGTCCAGATCTTCATTCCGTGCAACGCCATTCCAGAACTCCACATCTTTTTATGCTTTAGGGTGATATTGTCAACTTGAAGATAAGTAAAATTTATGGTTTTTGGATCTCTACTTCTATTTTTTTTTTGGATTTTCGTTTCTACACTTCAT
>Ga0123342_1003460_pt1 | contig 25293 bp, 11 predicted proteins | sample Turbeawhitnodule_FD_89960 | JGI IMG/M metagenome (GOLD analysis project Ga0123342, IMG submission 89960) | Root nodule microbial communities of legume samples collected from Mexico - Turtle bean Mexico white nodule | ecosystem: Host-associated > Plants > Roots > Nodule | place: Mexico: Nepantla... | reverse complement strand
TTTTTTTTTTTTTTTTTTTTTTTTTTTTTTTTTTTTTTTTTTTTTTTTTGGTTGTTTGTTTTTGTTGTTTTTTTTTTTTTTTTTTTTTTTTTTTGTTTTTTTTTTTTTTTTTTTTTTTTATTTTGTATTGTTTTACTAAATTGTACAATTTGTAACATTTTTTTAATATGTATTTTGGATTGTAGAATGCATAATGTAATTTATTTCGTTACGTATTCTAGATTTTACAATCTATAAGGTACTTTTGGATGAAAATATGTTCTAAATTGTTGAATCAATAATGCATTATAATTTTAATTATGCTTATATTTTATTTTTTTAATTAAAAGTTAATTTTTGATTGTTTGTTCTTTTAATAAATTTTAATCTTGTAGGTCAGTAATTGTTCAATCATGACTGATGAATTTGAAATGTGGACGAATATACCTTAAGTAGATAATTTTTTTTATATGGATGAATTATGAAGTTAATGAAGATAAATTGGTTGCAGAACATTATGTTAGTCATTTTAAAAAAATAGTTAAAATATATTTTAATTGATTTGTGTTATAGGTTTCAGGCGTGATTTATTGATGTTGTTATATTTTTTTTTAAGTTTTTGTTACTCGATGACTTACTTTAATGGTTGTGTAGGGTGACATTTGAACTTGACTTTATAATAGTGATTATTAGACCTGACATCATAAATGGAAGACATGTTGCTAGGTTGTGAGAAGGGTGGTGAGTATAAAAAATACAAGTTTGATGTGAATATTAGTGTTACAGTACACGAAAATGTAAACTGTCAATTTTAATTCCGAGGTAATCTTGTTGGGAAAGATGAAAGTTGGGTATTGAAGGTATTATGTGATACTAATTATCATGAATGACTTTCTCATTAGGTTGTAATTCGTATGATAGTAGATTGAAACCTAATAAACATCCATGCTTGCTGATATGATTATAAATTTAGTTAAACTGAAAAATATTTCACTTAGTCTGAAAGAGAATAATGAGTATAATGTGACAAAAATTAAACAAGTATACAATGCTATATATTCGTGTTGAAGATTAGTTAGATGTCCTAGAATTGAATTGAAATATGATGTTGGTTGGCTGCAACAACTACATTTATTTGAGTAGGTGTAATCAGTTTTTTTGAGGTTGTGAGTGATATTTTTGGACTCATCATAATTCAGTTAAATTCTTGAATGCATTATTTATTTAGTATGTCAATAAGACATGGGTAAGGTCACATAAGGAAAAGTTTGTAAATGCATGAAACTGATGCATTTGGAAATACAACCTCAAATACGCATATTTATCTCATTTATGCATGATTCTAACATTTCTCGACACCCTAAACTAATCCATTTTTTTCTTAGTTTTTTCATATGTTGGATGTGCTCATTGAAATTTGAAACGCATACTACTAATTAATATAAGATACTCGTGTACATGTTGAGATGATAAATAATGTGATTATATTGCAACATAATAAAATAAAGACATCTTTTGAAAAGAATTTTCATCTGGTAAGGCACACATTCAGTGTCATATTGTGTAAAAGACTAGTAGGTTTCGTATCTAAATTTGCTTTGATGTTGTGTTTTAAGAACTAGACAGGGTTTACAATGTGCCTGTTAACAAATTCTTCTACATTACTAACGGATTTTATGCACAAACTTTATTAAAAAACTCAAGTCTAGTAGAATAGAGAAAGTCACAACATAATATGTAACTTTATTAATTAGTTTTGTAAGGTTGAAGAAGATGAAAACCAAAACCACCATATAAGATGTAACAAAATTTCTCTTACATCCATTAAGACGTTAATATAGAGAAGTAACTGGAATAGAATACAACACCCTCTTAAAAGTAAAATGCAAGAAAAAATTTCTTAGAAAAATCCATGGTTAGATAACCTTAATAGCTAAGAGTACATTATGTTGTAATATGAAATGAAAAGACACGAAAGGAAAGGAGCTGCTGTGGTGTCAGGAGCTGCTGAGCCCTAAGAATTGGTCCACAAGCTTAGCCACAGAGTTGGCTAGTGTATCAGCTGCTTCCTGCGTGGATGCCTCAGCATAGACACGAACAACATCCTCAGTACCAGATGGTCGCACAAAGCATCGACCTTGCTGGTACTTGCCTGTAAACCCAGATAAGAAAAGAACCAAGCTGTAATATTAGGATAGTGAAATTCTACATTTTAATCTTCTCCCTGAAAGGCTCTAATGAATGATAAGGACCAATATTCTCGCCCTCGTGCAATTTTGCCATGCCACTTGGACTTCAGAACATCATTAACATAATGCCATAAACAACTAGACACCAACTAACTATTCAGGAATTATCTACAGTAAAATTTATCTTTTGTATTTTTCAGGATTCCTTGACTCCTTAAAACTAATTGGTTGGTGATTTCACAAATAAGAGCAAGCACCCAACGATGAAATCAAAACTAATGCTCTAGGACTTCGAGTAAAGCAATGCAAAATATGACAGGACCCAAACAAATCTTGCCAAATTGATGTTGAGAAATGTCACAAGCCGAAGGTGCAACTGGTCTCAATGTGAGGTGCAGTGGAGCTTTATTTCAAACAAATATGTCATGACACATTTCTACATCTTTCTTTTCATCAATCTTAAACAACTTTTTGACATCAATGTCAAAGTTGGTAAAACACATAGGTAATTCAAACAAACATGTCAGTCATGTCAACAAATAGAAAAGGAAAAGAAAAGGGCAAAAAAGATATACCAGTTTCTGCATTGATGGCTTCTTGTAAACCAGGGGGGCTAACAGCCACAGTTTCTGCATTTGCTGTATGCACAGCATTTCTGTCGGCAACTTTAACCTGACAGTTGATAAAACCCAAAGCAAGCATTCATTTCAGAACTGCCAAGAACCTTATGTGGATAAATAAATGAATAAAGTGACAGTAGAATGATAATCATATATAAAGCAAAAGTTTGTACATGCTAAGAAGGGATGGAAGATTAAAGTATTTAAATTGAATAATAACATTAAACCCTAAATTAAAAAGCAACTTCATAACCAAGGTGAAATGTGAAGTTTTGGGTTCAAAGCATAGTCACCGAATTGCAAATATAACCAATTGAGAAAAAAAAATGATAAGACAGTATGAATTGAACCTGATCCATGTTAAAACAAAGACTTTCAAGCTAATTAAGTTATTTAAATTAACATAATTGAAATTATGATTAACATTTCAACTATATTAACTTTACTATGCACAAATTATTATCTTAAATAGGAAATATCAGGAGCATATGTGTGTGTGTGTGTGTGGTCCAAATTAAACTTCTGATACTCTAAAAAAGATATTAAACTTCTCATAGCAGTGCAAAATACTCTAGTTACGGAAAAGATAAATGATAAGGATTAACCTTGAGCTGCCTGCTCGGTAAATCGTAATAAAGTTCATTCCATCTGTGTATTGACCATCCCATGTGCTGTAATATGACTTCGACCAAGAGCAATCCACTCAAAGCATCTCCAACAGCTTGGTTGATCAACTTACTGACTGCCAATAACCTCAAAGCAGCTTTTTCCCCTTCTGAAACTGAAACAAACAATCAAAAGATTTCTATATCTTTCAGCACTTCAATCTTGCAAGTGAGAATAATCAGAAACCACTGAACAAACCTTTGGATCCTGAAGAAATCTCCTTAGTTCTGGCCTCCAACCACCCGATGAAAGATTCTGAAAATAAGACAGTTCCATGGCCATTTGCCTCAAAGTAGATACCAATATCAAATTCAGCAGCTTTTTCATGCAGGTATTTGACTCCAGTTGGAGTAAAATTAACTTCAAGCCCCAACTGTCTAAGATAATTAGTAGATGCCCCATTTGCATAGGCAGTCTGTACAACACCAAGACGAGCTTGGTGGCAATCTTTTACGCCTTCATTCTCATTAAGAAAGCTCAGTTGCTCCCTAATAAATAAGGCAAACAGGGATAGTATCTTGTCACCATCAACAAGATCAATCCTACCATTGCTTTCAGGTAGTACAATAAAATAAACAAGCCGATCAGCATCTCCATCCAAACTAGCGCACCTACAAACTAGAACTAGCTCCATTAGTAAAGACCATAATAAATTACACCAACATAGCAGCACCAAAAGAATGCATCTATTAAATCAAATGGTAGATCTATGTTATCCAGCCTCAAATAAGAACTCTGCAACTTTCCCTAAAACATCCACATCACAAACACCCTCTACTACAAATTACATGAAAGAAAGATGACACGCAGGCCACTATTAAGAATGATTTTTGTTCATTATTTTTAAAAGTGAAATTATTTCAAGATTGTGTTAACAACTATCAATTCATGGTCACAAATTTGTAAGTTTCAATGGATGACAAAAACCTCCATTTCTATTATTATGGTTGGAATTACTTGCAGTAACTATGCCCACTGATTAAACATTTCAATTGTTTAGCTAAAAAGATAATCACAAACTATTGGAAAATTACTCGGACGCATACTAGAAATTTCAAGCAGTATGCTTGCATGAACTTCACTTCTAGGACAAGATGGCAGACTAACCTTATCCCAGCATCTTTAGAACCAAAGCAGTGAGGAACAACCTTCTCTTTCTGCACATAATCAGCACCCACTTCATCATTCAGTACACCTCCATCTTCACTGCTGTTCCGAACCTCAATTACCAAAGAATTCAACAATCCCCCTAAATCTTTAAGTTTCAGTCCACCAACTCCATTAGATCCATCCACAACCACTTTATCATTCATCCCACCAAACTTGCTTTTTTCAGCTGGGATCAAATCCTCCAAGCACCTGATTCAATTACACAACAACCCTAGAAGGATGTGTTCAGCGATGACTTAAACATCAACAAAATAACGGAACAACATGAAGCAATGTTCATCTACCACCATAGCAATGCTGTATTGGTCTAACCTGAATGAGCTTGAAAGCTGTTCAAAGTAATCCTGCTCCGAAGCTTTTATGCCCTTGTTTCGAGCCCGAACCATCCAGTGCAATTGTGGAGTTGTCAAGATCCCCATGTCCGTTGCAACAGCTCCAACAATTGAAGTGACCCCCTTCATTTTCATCCAAGTATATACAATTAAAATAAGCTAAATTAGATAAAGTCCGGTAGAATATCCCATCATTTATTATTCTAGTACCCCTAACTTAGTTATTGATATTGTGGGAAATTGCAAACAAATCCAGCCACAATTGCAGTTGCAGATAGTTCAAAAACCTTGACATTGTGACCGAAATAGCAGTTGCAGACTGTTTCTTAAAACCATGATGACTCTTATACTCCCAAGGTTTTAAAAAATAATCTATGACCATGCTTTCAGCAACATCATCAAGGTTTTAGGATGTCCATGGAAACTGCATCGGCCACACTTGTCCCCTACAAAATCAAGGAATACCGTGAAACTGCAATTTAAAACCTTGTCCATACCTGTCTAGCTGCTTCAACCAAAGCATCTCCACTTGGCCTAGTGTCTCTCCCCAAAAGCACTTCAGCCTGGCTTACCCCATCCATCAAGATCCCCTCTTTCGCCACGAATTCATTTATCAACTGCCGGTGATGCATACACACATACATAACCACACTCGCCAAAACACGATTTACAAAAAAGGGTAATGTGGGAAGAAACAATTCGAGCCATAACAAACCAGAAGGAGGTGTTGGGGAGAAGGGGCATTGACGAGGGCATCGGCGAAGGGTTCCCAATGCTGGGAGAGCATGCCACCGTTAGGGTCAGCGATTTTGACTCCATTATCAGAAACTTTGTTGTGTGAAGCAGTGATCATGAGACCGATGACGGAACCGGTCTTGAGCGATCTAAGGGCTGCGAGGATTCCCACTCGGTAGACCGCCGATGGAAGAAGCGACGCATCGGCCCTGAAGCCGGCGGTGCCGTACGATAGCTTGATTCCTGGACACGACCAAACGTACGGAGGGAAAGAAAAACGTCAAAGAAAACGATGGTGCTGTCGCTATGAAGAGAAATAGAAGAAGTGAAAGAAGTAACGAACCTTGAGGGGGCGAGAAGCGAGAAGAAGCGTTGAGAAGCAGAGATTGTTGTTCGTCGTTCATGGCTTTGCTCCTCAGATCCTCGGAAAGGCTTCGTCTTCACTACTTCGACTTTTCTTTTTATTCTGTTTCCATTTCTTTATTAAAAACTCATAAAAATTGTCAAGATTATGTGATATTCATTTTGGTTTTTTTATATTCATGTATAAATTATATAATTTTATACAAAACTTATTTTGTGTAGGGTTTAAATTTAAATTATAAGTACAATGTGTTCGATTAGTGAAATAACTTTCGAACTACACTCGTATTTATTAACTGTTAATTCTTTTTAATCATATAGAAATATATATTTAAATAAATAAATTTGATTTGGTTTGATTCAATTCTTAATTTTCTATACAAAATTTGATCTCGTTTGAGAAATTGAAATTCTCATAATTTAAAATTATAGAAATTTAAGTAAGTATGTTTTATATTTATGTTTTTTCTCTCTCTTTGTATTTAGTATGGCTAACATCAAAACATTATTAAATAAATCTCAATTTAGACATTATCAATACGGTAAAAACATTATTGTTTTCCATATTTATATTATTGTAGTTTTTTTCTTAGTTAAAATTAAATTTGGTTATTGTGTCAATTAGGAATTTCTCAAAGTTGTTGTTTTGTGGATATTTGATGTCTTTTATATGAATTTGATCTTTATTTTTCAGTTTTTTTCAAGTATTGGTCATCAGTCTCTCTCATGTATCGGTTTTTGATCTCTCCTAAGTTTCGATCTTTGGCTTTGATCAAAGTGGGAGTAGTACCTGCAAAAGGTACTCTAATGCTCAAGTCAATGCTCAGTTATTCGTGGATGGAGTTATAAATGATATTATAATGTGTACATTTGTCTTGTCTTTGAACATATATTTAGACTGTCAACATGAGCCTTTACTATTGGATATGGTTTACTGAGTTAATCTTAGTATTATACATGTATTTCGTACAATGATTATGTTAAGCATACTATTTGAGAGTACTTCTTTATTTTTTAGTCCCACGATTGACGCCAATTGTTCTTGTATGGGTTGAGAATGTCTCGTTAATGCAGTGAAAATATTCCCTTTTGCATGTCTCTCATATGAATTCGGTCTTCGGTCTCTCATATCTCGATATTCGATCTCTTTTAGGTCTCGATCTCTCCTAGATCTCAGTATTCGGTATTTGATCTCTCTTTGGTCTTGGTCTTCGGTCTCTCACAAGTCTTAATCTTTGACCTCGGTTAGAGTGGGGTGGGTACTTATAAAAGGTAATTCGACGCTCAAGTCAGTGCTCGATTATTGATGGTTGGAATAATAAATGTTATTAGAATGTGTATGGTTCTTGTATGAGTCGGGAAGGTCTCGTCATTGCAATGCATAGATTCCATTGTGCATGTCTCCTATATGAATTCAGTCTTCGATCTCTCCCGGGTTTTGGTCTTTGGTCTTTGATCTCTCTAAGGTTTTGGTCTTCGGTCTCTCCCAAGTCTTGATCTTCGGCCTCAGTTGCAAAAGGTACTTTGACACTTAAGTCAGTGTTTGGTTATCGGTGGTTGGAGTATTATATGCTATTAGAATGTGTATTGTTCTTATATGGGTTGAGAATGTTTTATCGTTGCAATGCGAATATTCTCTAATGTGCATCTCATATATGAATTCGGTCTTCAGTCTTCGATTTCTCTCAACTCTCGGTCTTCGATCTTTCTCAAGTCTCGGTCTTCAATATCTTCCATCTCTCGATCTTTGGTCTTCGGTCTCTCCAGAGTATCGTGGCTACCTGGAAAAGAGACCAAAGAATAAAAACTTAGACTTCATTTTGTACCGCTAACATGTCTTTTTACATCTTTATTCTGTATTGGACGCTCAAGTTAGTGCTCGGTTATTGGTGGTTGGAATAATAAATGCTATTAGAATGCGTATGTTTGCCTTGTCTTTGAACACATATTTATGGGCCTTTACTATTGAGTATAATTTACCAAGTTAATCTTAGTATCAAACATATATTTCGTACAATGATTATGTTAAACATGTTATTCGAGAGTACTTTTCAGTTTTCCAATATATACTCAGTTGTATAAGATTCGACCATCCATGAAAGTACTCATTGATGTATACAGATAGTACAACCCCAAACTCATAAAACTTTTTGCTTTTTTTATAGTTGAATTGTGTATCTTAACAACGGAAAAAGAAAATTTTATCTTGTTTAGATGGTTTTGTTGGTTTGGAGATGTCCTCTCATATCTATTCTTATACTTATCATTTTATTTTTGGCATAATCAAAACTTATTTTTTAAGCCAAAATCAACCATTATTAGTTTCACCATCTTAATTAAAGTTGTTTTAAATTAAAAAGTTAGACAAAAAAAAATTAGCATTTACTAACGAAATTAAAAAAAAAAACTTCTTGATTGATATAAACTTACAGTCAACATTAATAAACAATAATCTTTATAGAAAACAATTGAGAGAAATATTTATCTGAATCTTGCATAAAAATATTTATATCATGGATAGAAAAATATGATGAGATTAACATTTTTAAATTATTAACTATTACTTAATATTAATGTATTTTTTATATTTTGTAATAATTAAAATGTTTTATTTGAATAAAAAAATTTAAAGTTAAATAATTTTGAAGCATCTTATTAAATAACACATTTAAAAAATAAAATAAAATAATAATATAATATACATAATAACATATAGTTGTTGAACAAAATTTAAAGATGAAGATGTAAAAGGAGATGTTAGTGGTACATAATGAATGAAATGGTGGAATCCATTATTCTTTTACTAAAATAGGATAACTTCATAGATTAATTAATAAAATAGATAATTTTTAAAAAAGTTATTAAAATGGATAAGTCGTGTCAAGTTGATACGATTTCTAAAGGAAGTTGTATCAAAAAAATTAGAAGACTTACCAATTTCAATAGTTTTTTAAAATTTTATCTAATTTAATAATTAATCTATAAAATTATCCTAGTTTGATAAAAGAAACTCAAATCCAAATCCATAGCTTAAGTGGGGAGAAAGGAATTGTAGGGATGACAATGTGGATTGACCCCCTCCACATTTATTTGTTCCGCATTTGTCTCGTTCTACGTGAAGGATGTGAGTTAATTTTATTGGTCTGCTCCACATAAGAGTGGTCACATAATTTTTTTAAATGAATAAAAAAAATTCAAATATATATTTGAAATAATTTTATTTTTTTGTTTATTAAATTAATTATTTTTCTTATTTAGATGAATTAAATAAATGATCTCATATTATTATTCTCACGACACATGCATAATAAAATATAGGTCAAAATTATTATGATATTTTAGTTTTCAATGAAATTTAAATTTTAATCATATTAATAAAATATTTCATTAAATATATACACATTATTATTATTCTAATTTAAAAAATAATATAATATTATATTATATTTAAATTTAATTATAAAAAAAACTAAAGTTTTACTACTATAAAATGAGTATTGAAAAATTTTAGAAAGACAAAAAAAAAAAAAATACTACTAAATATTAGAAAGTCATACGTGTTTTGGGTTGAGGAGAGTTTCTTCCTAAATATATGCATGTCTTTTCCATTCTGAAATTATCTTTTAAGTTTTGTTATTAAAAGTTTTTTTTTTAATTTCAGGATGTGGATTTGAGAAACTTAAGAGATTGATTATAGTATTAGGAAGTTAAAATTTATGTTTGAGATTATATAATATTCCAAATTAAAAAATTTAAATACAAATTTATATTTTGGATTATAAAATTTTAAAAAATAAGACTGAAAAAAAAATTGTAGGTACATAAATAAATTTATATATTTTTAAAATATACAGATGAATTCATTCTACCCACACTTACCCGTGTGTTTCTACTTTAACATAAGAGGAAAATCGGAGAGCCGAGAACCTTAGCCAAAAAGAAAGCATGGGATTACTGTGGTGGCGAAAGGAGAATAAACCCAAAGACCCTTCCTCATCAATTCCCAATTCCAAAGCCCTAGACGCAACCAAACCCCTCCCTGAGTCCCCAGCCATGAACGGCGCCGTCGAGGTTCCCCGACCACCCAACGTCACCGTCTCCATTTTCGAATTCGGCTCCGTCGCCGCCTCCAACGACAAGGTCACGCTCGCCGGCTACTGCACCGTATCCGAAGACCTCGAGCCCTGCCGCTGGGAGATCCTCCCCGCAGCTCAGTCCAACGCGCCTCAGTTTCGCGTAGTTTTTTGATCTCATCACTCTCTCTTCTACTTATGTTTATGGGATTCAATTTTATCTACTTTTTGCCACAAAACCACCTTCGAGTTACTTTAAACGAAATCTCTCGTAGTTTTTTTTTTATCTCTCTTTTCTTTTGGTCTTGCCAATTTGTTAACCTTGATATGGATGCATGTTATATTCTCAGGTTCATGAAATACCACTGTTAATTTTTTTGCATCAAAGTCCCACAATTAGGGTTCCATCATAAATATGACATTGGTTCATTCAAATTACTATATGTGTCTTGGTTTACTGTGAGGGCTGCGTAATCTGGCATAAGGATCGATGATATTGGTAATGATTTGGATTTGTAGAAAACAAGGAATTATGGTTTTAAATGGATTTGAAAACTAAATTTTTCCCCTGTTTTTTTGGGAGGATATTGCAGTGACCATGTTCATAGACAGATACCAGTTTCCTCCATCTTATTATGTTGCCCTCAAAATTTAGTTATGCAGTAAATTTTAGTTTACTAATTTTCTGCTGTGTTAGATACACTGCTTCTGTGTTTGTTGAATATACCCAATTTGAGGTGGCAAAAATATATCTTCACAGGCAATAGTTGCAGTAAGAAAATAGTTTTATACTTACTTCCAAATTTTTGAGAACAGAGATTAACTAATAATAAGATGGCATTTTTAAGCCTAATCAATTTGTAAAGGTTCATCAAACACACTCAAAAGTTTGTCTTTATAGCATCACAATGGTCTCAGATGTTGATAATATAGAGTACACAACTTTAAATGAAGAACAAGAAGAAGCACTCAAACACCATCAAAAGGATCATCCCCTCCCTTCAACAGATTCTTACAAGCCCAGCCATATCTCAGAAATTTAGAAATGATGAACTGAACTAAAGGGCTAAAAACCAAAGTGTATTCAATCTTAATTTTAATTTTGTATTTTGAAATTAGCAGAAGCTCACACCATTGAGCTGATATGCCACTAGTACCAGAATCCTGGCTCCTCCTATTTTCTTTTTCTCGGTTATGTTTTTACTTTTTTTTAATATGATAACAATACTTTGAAGTTTCAACTAAAGGATTTGTTAACCCTTTTTTTTTATTGATAATTTAGAAAAAAGTAAAATAAAAAAATGTACATTAAAACATAAATTATTTAATGTTTGGTACTTTGCCAAAAATATGTTTATCATTAACAAATTTAATTTTTAAAAAATAAAAAAGTTTTTAACATGTTCTGTATGGTTATTATTGCTATTTTTTTTTATTTCAGTTCTCAGTTTGGGTTTTAAAAAGCTAAAACTTTGCGTTAGAATTTTTTTTTTTTATATTCATATATATTCTTAAGAATTAAATTATTTTTTATTGTGCGAAAAATATTTATATAAGTTTTTTAAAATTAATTCATTGTCACATTAAATTATTTTGGAAAAGTAAATTACATTTTTTTGACTAAAAAGGTTAAATGTTTGTTGAAATTATTATTATTATTATTATTATAATTTAAAAGTAATGAAAAGATGGCCGCAAGACAGTTATTTGTTTTTTGTATTATGTTTTAATTAGTGACAAAAATAAAGTAAAATTAATAGAATGAGATGAATTGATGGAAATATAATGAACAATTTGAAGAAACGATTAAAGAGAATTAAATCTATATTTTTTACTTTTATATAATTTTTATTCGTAATTTATTATCTTTAAAGAAGTATAGTTTAGGATAAAATTTATAATTATAAAAAACAGCCATTTTTATATGCTATAGAACATTTGTTCTATAAAACGCATATTAATTAGGATGAAGAGAAAATAGAATGAGTTATGGATAATATTTTTTTCCATTTTATTTTCAGTTAACGTTATAGATTGAATAATGGGATAACTTGTATTTTGGCTTCGTTGTTCTCCACTCCACATCCTATCACCAATTCAAATGCAAAATAGCATTGAAGTAATGAGATTTTATAAAGTTTTCATGAAAGTTTTTTACTTAAAAAAACTATATCTCAACAATTTAAACGTTTTTTATTTTTATTTTTAAAACTAATATTTTTTTGTTAACTTTTCTTTTTTAATAATCATTGATGCAATTACAATACTTTCTCTTCAATGAACAAAAGTTAGTTGTTATTATTAGACAGTTTGACCAGATTGAATATAAAGACAGTGTAATAATTCAGTTTAATTGAATTCAATATGAATATGTTTTTGGTGGACTTTGTTTTACAAAAAATGCACTGAATTTAGAACACATGAACTTATATATATATATACTACTTACAAATCCTATAAAAAAAATGCTGGATTATAAAAAGTCTTAGAATTTCAAGATGCTATATAATTTCTCTTGTCATTAGTAACAAATAGTATACTATTGATAGTGTATTTTTTACAGCATTAATCCAAACAAAATTCGATATATATAGTTGTTTAACTTTTATAGTACTAACTATTTAAAGTAATGTGTAGATGATTTTTTATCTGTGGATGATTTAAGTGAAAAATGCATGTAAATTATTATTATTATAATTATGTAGGCATAGAAAAAAAAAGAATGTTTGAAGTGCACCAAAAACGTTAGATTTCTGTTTAAATTACACTAACACAAATGTGTTGAACATGGTTGAGAGAGAAAGGAGGAAATCTGAATGAGAAGTGGCATTTTGTTAAGGTGTGTTGTGTTGTGTGAGGGACAGTGAAAATGGCGCCAGTATCAGCTCTTGCAAAGTACAAACTGGTGTTCTTGGGTGATCAGTCTGTGGGAAAAACCAGCATCATCACACGTTTCATGTATGACAAATTTGACAACACTTATCAGGTCATTAGATCCACTTTCTCAGCAACTTTTTTACTTTTGATGTCTTTATTTCATCAGGGAAAGGAAAATGACAACAGATGCTGCATTACGCCCCCTTCAATTACCATGTTCATCATTATGATGATTGATCTGTGTATATCATGTGTTTTTTGGTATTCAAATGTAGGTTTAATAGATCACGGTTTTCCTTTGTGGGATCATGGGTTTCAATTTGTGATGGTTGATGATATTCTGTTACCTATAAAAACTGCTAATTTATAGGGCAATGCAAGGGGAGTTTGTGTGGTGAAGGGATTGAAACTTTGAGGGAGAGACTAATTTCAATTATGGTATCTAAGTGGGTGGAAAAGGTGACCTTTTTTTGTCAAGGAACAAAGCCTGGTGTAGGTAGAAGACCTGAAATGAATAGCTGGTTTTCTGTCTCTAATGTGTCTTTCTTTATAGCTTCTGACCCATTCTATACTATGTTATCTTGAAAGCATATACTTGTCTTCTCAATAATTGAAAATTTTGCACCATATATTGTGTCATTTTCTTTTGCTTGTACTTATTATTGTTTTTTTTTTCAAGCAGGCCACGATAGGTATTGATTTTTTATCAAAAACTATGTATCTTGAAGATCGAACTGTTCGGCTACAGCTGTGGTAAGATGTTTCATGTTGGAAATTGTATCAGGAAGGAAAATAATGGTATTAGGGAAGTAGTGGGAAGGGAAAAGAGGTTTAAAAAATCTAATTTTGGAATGGAAAGGAAAATATTGCATTGAAGAAGTAAAGGGAAGGGAAGCTTTTGGAGAAAAAACATTATTCCTGCTTTAGCAATATGCGAAGGATGTAGCAATTGTCTCAGAATGTGAGAGTCCAACATTGTCTCAGAATGTGACATTGTAGGGGAGTGCCTTTGAGAATGTGGTATCAATATTTTGAAAGTTCTATCAATTTAGTATTGAAATACTTCGACATTGTCTAATACCTTCTAAGCTCTTTACAATGTCCATTTGCAGTGGCTTTAAAGCATAATTCGTTTTGAAGTTTTTTTGTTCTTAGATCTTTAGTATCTCGAAGCCACTTTTTGGACACTGACTAAAGATAGGTAGACTTGCAATCATATTTCTATATAAATTTTCAGGGGCTGAGAGGAATTCTCAGACAGTTAATTTATTCTAAAGAATTCTAAATTCTAATATTACTATCTGTATCTTGTTTAGCTTCATCACTTCAAGTGTCAAAAAATGCTACTTATTGGTTAATCACTGTGAGGTTCATGAAGTTTGGTGTGTTTGGTTTCTATTTTTTGGGCTACATAAATCAGCATTAAAGGATTCCTCATTAAAAATTCTGTTTTTAATTTTGTTTCCACAAAGCCTTTATTTATTTTTTGTTCATGCCTGTGATGTGTGGCAACAGGGATACAGCTGGACAGGAAAGATTTAGAAGTCTTATTCCAAGCTACATTAGGGACTCATCGGTTGCTGTCATTGCTTATGATGTTGCAAGTATGCTATTTAGGGTGTTTCCCTTCTCCTATTCCTTTCTTTTTGCTGCTTCTTAACAATAATAATACTTGAGTTCCTCAAGGGAATGTGTGTCCAAGAGCAGCAAAAAACCAGATGCATTCTTATTCAATTTTCTTATGAAATAGGCCGTCAGACTTTCCTAAACACATCAAAGTGGATTGAAGAGGTGCGCAGTGAGAGAGGCAGTGATGTTATTATTGTACTTGTTGGGAACAAAACTGATCTTGTGGATAAGAGGTAATAATGGTAGAATGCTTTCATCAGATGGTTTATTGTGGCCTGTTTCATGACATGCTTCTTTTGTTTTCTATTAATTAGTACCTCCTTGATTTTGATCAACTCCTCATACATTACTTTTTGGCCATTTTAGTATCTTCTTTTCTATAGTATGCATATGAGAGAGATGGAGCTGGGTGAATATGGAAGAGGGTCTGTAAAAATTATGAACACATTTGTTAAAATCTATGCCTTCTTCAATTGCTTGGAAAATTTGTTAAAATGTGAGTGTACATGTGTTCTTAACTCTAGCAGAACACAAGTTATAAAATAAATGTTGTTTCCTAACTTGGTGAACTTGGAAAATGCTTCATCCTCCTAAGTCCTAACTAGTGCTTTAAGAATGTTGCTTAAATTTTAAAGTGTCAGTGGATCACTTTTACTATATCATATAAGTCTTAGAAATTAGCAGAGTCCTTGAAGGAAAGAGCTGGATTTGCTCCTAGCCTTTGGTTGCTTGAATTGTTTGGCACTTGAAATGTTGCAGGTTTGATTAACGTTGTTGTTTAATGTCTTGTAAAAGTGTTGTTTTAAATTTTTCACTTTTTTGTTCATTTCTGATAGGCAAGTCTCTACAGAGGAAGGGGAAGCCAAGTCTCGTGAACTCAACGTCATGTTTATTGAAGCTAGTGCCAAAGCTGGCTTTAATATTAAGGTAAGCCTCTTCTTTTTTTATATTTGTGTAATAATTTGCTTGTTTAATGTCCTCATGTAATAATAAGAGCAATTAATGCCCATTGAGATCTGAATATGTGTACATTTTTCTTTCTAATAAAGAGTAAATGATCATGATTCTATGTAATTACTGATATGTGGTTAATGTTAAATTATTGACCATTTTTAGTGCACATTATTAGATGTTTCAGTGACTTCATAACCTTATTACTTATAGTTAGATATTTCAATAACTTCATGATACTATTATTAATTGTAATGAGAAATATATACAATTATGTGTGAGATAAAGTTAATGATCTTTTTTGTCTTATCATGGGTTTCTCAAAGCTTTCTAAGACTAATTTACGTTCATGATCTGACGAATTTTGGCATACTGTGGAAATCTAACACATGGTTCTCGTATATGGACTGTCCTCACAAGTTCAAGATGGTTAATCACTATGTTAATTCATCAAGTTACACGTATAACTTAGAACATGTGTTGATCAACAACCTTTTTGACTCTATTAACCACATGTAACAAAGTTTACCACAATTAAGCACTTCGATATCTCCTGATACTTTTAACCACTTATTGGTAATTGTATATAATTAATACAGAAACTGCTATGTACGATCCAACAGAAACACTCTGCAAACTGCAACACTCAAAGAAGGCAAGAATCTATGTTGCATAGACAAGTACCCCAAGATTTTGAGTAAGCTGAGAAAAAGTAAGAGAAAGAAAGCAAAAGAAATTTATCGAAAGAAGAAGAATATTCATTATAAAAAATTACACTTACACAGAAAAGGCTTGTCTCTATAAAAGAAAAATCAAAAAGGAAAAAGGGAGCCAAAAACAAATACATAAACTCAAAGGAAAGAAAGCCCAAAGTTAGATAGTCTAATAGGACCTGTCTAACAGGACCGTCTATCAAGACCATCAAACAATTTAACTAGACCGTCTATTAGGACCACTAAACGGTCTATCATCACCATAAGACGGTCTAACATGATCGTCTATCAGTGCCATAAGACGGTTTAACAATACTGTTTAAGCTAGGAAAACACTAAAAAAAACACAAAAACATATATATTTTATCAATAGTCACTTCCATATACTTTTGACCACTTGTAAGATGAAACTAACCACATTTTCACATTGTGGGTGGAGTCAAGTGTGTAGATTTAACTGAGCTCATCCCAACAGAGATTTGCTTGTTGCAGTAGTGATGACTTTCAAAAGGCTAACTGTTTGAGTTACATTATTACCTTCATTTGCTTGCATGCTTTTGCCAATTTCCTGTCTGAAACCTATATTTAGGCCCTCTTTCGAAAAATTGCTGCTGCATTGCCTGGAATGGAAACACTATCTTCCACAAAACAAGAAGACATGGTTGACGTGAACCTGAGATCTTCTGCTGGTCATGACTCTCAACCTGATTCAGGGGGATGTGCTTGCTGAATGTGCCTTATCTTGAAAGTTCTGTATCTTTTTGCTTTGAAATGTAAAGGTTCATTTGTGTTTTAGACTTTCTACAGCATTTTATAACAGAAACTACATATGGCAGATTGAACAACTAATATTGTTAAAGTTGGTTGTTTAGTTGTTGGCTATTTACTATCATTTTATCATTTTTGGAATCTGAAATATAAACATTCACAAATTCACTTTCTTCTTTATGATTACTTAAACAGATCTAGAGATGCCCCATACATGCATTTGTAATCAGCTGAGTTAAATAATCTATTAAATGAAATAATTACTTCAATATAAGGGTGACATAACAGAACAAAACATGTGTTGCTTCTGTATGGTTAACTAACTTAACTACTGGTTTATTAATTTATTCGAGTAGGCTATTTATTTCAACTTAGTTTTGAAAGTAGTATGATTAACTAAAACAAAATGAATAGAGGGTAGAGAAAAAATAAAATAAAAAATCTGAAAATAAAGATAAAATGTAAGTACATTCAAATCAATCTTAGTTGACTCAAACCATTTTGACAATATTTGTCATTTTTCTTAACTACCTTCTATTTCTCTTCTATAAGTCATAAAATTTAATTAAATATTTTGAAAAATTATCACTTTGTAAATTAGAAGTGATTACAACACTAAATATTTATATTGGATTATAATTTGTTGGAGATCCCACGTCGACTAGAGATGATACATTTCATTATATATAAGTTGGTGTATCCACACTTATTAGGATATGATAAAATGACTCTAATACCATATAACTTTAAACTTAACTATATTACACCATATAACTGCACCAATTCCAATGAAAAGACGAAAATGCACTTAATATATTACTTTTTTATTATGGATTTTCTTATTCAAATGGACTTTTGATTTTTGTTTCCGAAGCCCAAAAAACTCTTCCGAATCTATTTTTTCATTATGTATTATTTTCACTTCTTGATCTTCATTTCCGGAATAAAGGGTATTTTCAGAATTTTAAAATTGTGTTGGGTGCACTTTTAAAAATATTGGGTGTAGGAAGAATTTGCCTACTAAAGAATGTTACCTTGGTTAAAGGGCCCCATTTATAGACTACTATAAAAAACAGTTAAGCCTTTACTGCAATTTAAATTTAAGCCGTTCATTTCTTGGTATCCACGTGTCAGTCTGAGGTGAAAGGGACTGGAGATGTACATTTCATTTCATTTACCCTTCTTTTCATGCCAACATATACATCACTTGAGCAAAGTCTCAAATCTAAGGTTCTGATTCCGCACTTCATCGTGATGAATTAACCAAGGTTAGGTGATCCCTTTCACTCTCACATTTTGCATTTCTAAAATTAACTCAACATGTTGTTAGCAATTGCACCAGATTGTATAACACTCTGCCATGCGCGAAAACTGTTTGAGAAAACTCCGCAACCAGAAATCCCGTAAAATTAATTAATTAATCTTTCATTTGCTTTGCACAGTTTTTGAAGTTGTCAAGCTTCAACACATAGAGGACCAACCTGGTTCCGCTCTTACAAGTTACTAGTTTGTGAAAATGATGTTACACTTTCAAGCAAAATGCATTAAACACATGGAAGATTTTACTCAGAGGTGTATAACTAGATGGTCAATTACACTTTATGCTCGTTACTCCAATATTTCTCTGAAGAAGTCTAAGCTTGCTCCTTTGCAGGTTGATCCTCAACTCTTTTTTGTACCTCCCCCGCTTAATGCACATGAAAGGACATGCTGTCATTTATATTAAGTTTTTTACCACTGCGTTGCGGTTATGGGTGGTTTTGTAGGAGAGACGAATGATAGACCAGTGTAAGATATTTGCAAAAGCAGGTGATGGAGGTAATGGTTGCTTCAGCTTGCGCAAGGGAAGACCTGATGGTGTGTATGTCTCTTTATTACGATGCATAGCCAAGGTTTTGAATTGCAGATTTAGTTGCGTTGTGATTACAGAAATTGTGTTCCAATGCAACTGCAATTGTGGTTGCAATTCGGTAGTAGAGAATTCATTAATACTGTGATATTGTAGGTGTAATGGTAGTTGCAAACCGCAATTTAAGAAACGTGGATGGTGTCCAATGGAGCTGATGACAGTGCTGCTTTGATGTCTGTGTTTGATGTAGGTGGCAATGGGGGAACAGGCGGTGATGTGATTCTGGAATGCTCTCCCAGAGTTTGGGACTTCAGTGGTTTGCAGCGTCATCTGGTATGTGTTTGTATCTTCTGCCAAAATGTTTTTTGAAATGATGAAAATTTTCATGTCTTAAAAGATTGGTGACACTAATTATTTCTCATAGATAGCCGAGAAAGGAGGACATGGATCATCAAAAAAGTTGATAGGTAGCAGGGGTGCTGATAAGGTAATTGATGATTTACCTGTTCTTTCTGCTTTCTAAACAATTCATAGTTTTCTTTTCTCTTATTTAGCCTTGTTCGCAACACAGAACAGCAAGTTCATTCCGAAATCGTATGCTTTATTTAATAGGTTGCCCGTGTACCGATTGGCACTGTACTTCATCTTGTCAATGGTGATATTCCTTCCGTTGTCAAAACTCAATCCTCGACTGATGTAGACCCTTGGGATATTCCAGGGGCACTTGTTGATGATCTTCATGACCCTGGCTATGGTTCTACCTCCAATGTTACAAGAGTGGAAGTAAACGCAACACATTCTACTGGCTTCTCCTCAACACAAGCTGAAGAAGCAAATGCTGAGAAATCTGAAAAATCAAGACAAGTTACATCAACAGATGCATTCTCTCAACTCTCCACTACTAATGGAGCTCCTGAATTTTGTACTGAGGATATAGAAGAGAACCAAGAGATAATATACAATGTTGCTGAATTAACAGAAGAAGGTCAACAAATTGTCATTGCTCGCGGAGGAGAGGGTGGTCTGGGCAATGCGTATTGTTCCAAAGATTCAATGAAAAATGTACCTAATCTTCAGGATCCTAACGGTATCCACTCCTCTCTGCATGCAGGTTCACCTGGTTTTGAGACCGTTCTTATATTAGAACTCAAGAGTATTGCTGATGTAAGCTTTGTGGGAATGCCTAATGCTGGTAAAAGCACTTTACTTGGGGCTATATCAAGGGCTAAGCCTGCTGTTGGTGACTATGCGTTTACTACTCTTAGGCCAAATTTGGGGAATCTACACTATGATGATCTCTCAATAACCGTGGCTGATATTCCTGGGCTTATAAAAGGTGCACACCAAAATCGTGGACTCGGGCATGCATTTCTGCGCCACATAGAGCGCACAAAGGTTCTTGCTTATGTGGTAGACTTGGCTGCTGCTTTAAATGGAAGGAAGGGAATTCCGCCATGGGAACAGCTCAGAGACTTAGTTCTAGAGCTAGAGTACCATCAGGATGGTTTGTCCAATCGGCCATCCTTGATAGTTGCAAATAAGATTGATGAGAACGGTGCAGATGAAGTATATAAAGAGTTAAAGAGAAGGGTACAAGGTGTTCCCATCTTTCCTGTATGTTCTGTTTTGGGGGAAGGCGTGGCTGATCTTAAAGCTGGCCTGAAAATGCTTGTTAATGCTGAAACGTCGAATAAACTTTGCCTAGATCAAATTTTGCTTGCTTAGATAGTTATTAAGAACTTCTCTTGTATCTGAAAGGTCAAGAAGTCCAAACCCCGAGGAAATATATAAATGAAATGGAAAATGTGATTCATACACGATGCGATGAACCTCAGTTCCAGCAATTGGACCATTTATCCTTTCTAGTTTTATCTCCCAAATACTTTTGTTCCCAATTTGATTTATGTCCATTTCTGTGTGTTTAAATTTTCTGGGGCCTTAAGACTTTAGCAAACAAGCGCCGTCTACCCTCAGGGCATACTATATATGTAATCCTGAATCATTTAAAAGATTGTTGTTACTTGACGTGTCAGCTTAACTGAGATATCAAGTTGTATATTGATCATGCTTAACTGAGATGTCAAGTTGTACAGTGATCATGCTTAACTGAGATGTCAAGTTGCATAGTGATCATGCCTAACTGAGATGTCAAGTTACGTAGGGATATGTCTATAAAAAACACGATCATGCCTAACTAAGATGTCAAGTTACGTAGGGATATGTCTATAAAAAACACAGTAATTGGTAGCTAGCTAGCTAAAGATTGATGGAAGGAAAAATGTATTTTTAGTCTATGTAATTTCAAATATATGAATAAGGAATTTACTTTTAAAATAATTGAATCTAATCTTTTTTATATTTAAGCTTACCATTTCTTATTTATGTTTAAAGAAAAGACTAAATTTACTTTTTAAAAAAAAAATTAAAGAACAACTCAGCCGTTTTGAAAAGATAAAAAAACAAAAATACAGTTTGAAAAAGAAAGTATGATAATAATAAAAAACATAATTTTTTCCCATAAATTTAAGAAGAACACGTGAGGTAGGTAGCAGTCTACAAATTCCAAACTAGTAACCTTCCGGGTGTCTCTCTACTTGTTTCTTCCTCAATTCATTGTTAAAAAAGTCAGTAGTTGACTTGGTCTTCAAAAACCCTTAAGTACTAAAAACATAAATTCCCCATTAACACATCCAACTTTCTCCTCTGGAATTTACTCAGCATGGAGACAGATTTTGGAACACGACCAATTAAAACCAAGTCCCCCCACAACCAAATCAAACATTTCGTTCTCAACTATGTTTCCGACTTTTCCTAAAAACTATTCCCACTTAAAAAAAATATCACTAAAACAAAAATATTAGTGCACTCACCTTGACTTAAAAATGTTATTTATTTTTATATTATAAAATTATTTTTTTCTTAGTCCAAACTTTATATCACTTATATGTTTTTATACCACTTAGATGTTTGTAGTATGAAATAATAATTAAAATGAAATTTTTTTATATGAAATTAATCCAATTTATTTCAGTTCATTAAACTATTGGAAGTAGTTATATGGACACAGTCTCCGATCAAAATAACATCGAATTTTGAAAAATCGATCAAGTTTTGAGAAAAACTATTAATTTTTTTAAAAAACTAATAATTATTTTACAAATTCCAATAATTTTTATACTACATACAAACATCTGAATCTGAATCTGAATGATTAAAATTTAAAAAAAATCGAAAATCAATTTCGTGTTATAGTTTATAGACGAAAAATATATTTAAGCTTAAAAATATTTTGTATACAGTTACACAAATCTTTCTTTCTTTTATTAGAGAGTACCATAATTAATAAAAATCATAACACGGAAATTACATAATCAGAGACCCAGTTGTTTAAATTAAAAATCTGAATTAACAAATTAGAATAAAGTGTTGGTGGTTAGAAATTTTATTTAATAAATTTTTTGTTTACTCTTAATATTGTTGAAGGTGTAATATAATAATAATATAATAGAAGGGTTGAAAATTGGACTGAAACTTCGTGGTAAACACGTTCCTTACTCGGTCAACTTTCGAAACCACGTATGTTGTAATAACGGCTGATATTGAAAGGCACAGGAAAGTTCTTCAACATTAAAAAGAAGCAACCTCTTTCTTTCTCTCTTCTTTCTCTCACGTTTCCCAAACCTCATAATATTTAACTCTCTTCTTTCTCCTCTTCACCACAACATTTCAGCGCATCACAAATCTTTTACTAATTACATTCTTTTATCGTTTAAACAACGGATCATAAATAGCATCATGTCAAGAACAGTGGAAGTCACGGTTTTATCCGCAGAGAATCTCCAAATGAACAGAAAACCCGCAAGAGGAAACACATTTGTCACGGTTCACTCCGACGCCAGCACTGACGCAGGTGCCGTCACGAAAGTGGACTCAGAGGGAGGAAGCTACCCTTCGTGGAACGAGAAGGTTGTGGTGAACGTGCCGTTGCATGCAAGGTTCATATCCGTTGAGGTGAAGTGCAAAACGTCGTCGTCGTCGTCGTTGACGGGGTCTAACAGTGTTGGCGTGGCGCGAATACCGGTTTCTGATTTCATTGGAGGGTACGTGCCGGAAAACCAGTTGCATTTCTTGAGCTACAGGCTGTGGGACGGTAACGTTAGGAGAAACGGGGTTATAAATATTTCGGTGAGGGTGAAAGTGCCGGAACGTTCTTCTTGTAGTTCCAGTTCCATGTCGTTTGCGGCGGTGACTGGGGTGCCGGTGGCCGGTAATGGCTCCACCGGAGTTGTCACAGGGATTCCAGCTCTTTGGTTGAACTACCAAAGAAATCCTTGACAATGTAAAGTTGATTTGCTCCAATTAATATGCAACTATATTAGTTGGAACTTGATTTTCTCTATGGTGTATAGAAGTAATCTTTGAGGGGTTTTATTTTGTTATGTACTCAAGAGGGAAAGCATTATTCACTGTTCTTCCTTATTGATTTGCTGTAGAAATGTGATGGACGAACAGCATGAAGATTGAAGAGGTTTTGTGAAAAAAAAGTAATGAGGAAATATCTGTATGGCAAAGAAAATGCTAAGTGTTCAACTTTCATTATTTATGCGCACTCGATAATTGATTGAGTGTGTTTTTTTTATATTTAATTATAATAAGAATTCAACTATTATATTGATGAATATGAACTTAATAATCTTATTCGTATTTTAAATATGTTCACACGAAAAGGAAATTTTAAAGGAAGAAATCAGTGGAAATGGTGTCAGCTCTTGCAATGTGGCAAAAACCAGCATCCTCACTGGTTTCATGTATGACAAATTTGAGGACAAATGCTGCACTGCACCTAATTACTATGTTGTGCAACATTTTGTATGTTGTTTGTCTTTGTTACTTCAAATGTAAAAGATTGTAAAGATTCTTGTATTGGTTAATCAGAGTTGTAGGCCTCTAAAACTTGATGGGTTTATGAAGTTCGCATACGGCCAAAATAGGGCATTTCCCATTTTTATAGGAACTTATGTAAACAATGATATCTCCAATTATAGTCCTCTCGGGTGTAAAATATATTTTTTGTCATCATCCCATAGTGTATGAGACAAATAGATACATTTCGATTAGGGTCATATTCTATGGTTACGATTCTACCATATATGCTTTTTTCATTCCGTCATTCCGATACACTGCGGACACGGATAGTAGCAGAAGCAAGCACAACGCGATGTCAAACGCTTTTTATTGAGCCATTTTAGCCGGAGGAGACACGTTTCCCTCCTACGAAATCTGATAAAATCTCGAACAAAATCTCAAAAAAATATTAAAATCTCCTAAATAAAAGTTAAACATTGTATTTTTTTTTCTTATAACAAAATATATTAATACATTTTAATTTATATATAACCATGTCTCATATCCTATAATTTTCAATTTAACCATATTTCCGTGTCTCCCTTGTTCTTTTTGGGCTTCTTAGTTCAAAACATCTTTATTTTGGACAAAAGCAAAATACTCAATAGAAGCACTATCTTCCACTGAACAAGAAAACATGGTTGCCATGAATCTCAACATTATCTTCCTCCAGTTTGTTTGGAAATGGAAGTTTCTCAGATATGTAAAGGTTATTTTTGTTTTAGACTTTTTAACAACACTTTATGAAAAACTTGAAGACCTAATGGTGATACCGTTGCAACTTAGTTGTCATCATTTACTAAAATTGTGTGATTAAAAAATTTAGTATTCATTTGTTTTGATTGTATTGGGTAGCTGCATGCAACACAGGAGAGACAGAGGCCCACCCAGTTAAGTGAAAAAAATAAAATCTTTCACTGCTACACTTGTGCGAATGGGAGAATGGATTTCTGTAGGAAAAAAAATTGGGTTATAGATCCACCGAGAGGTGGGTAGCCTTTAACCGATGTGATAGAGAAAAGCCCGAAGGCTGTTCCCGTCCCTGTCAGGGGAGATGCCAACCATCTCTCCTTTTAACGAACACAAACGATGAAGGTTAAACATTGTATATAAAGTCAGAAAATTATAAATCATCATTCGATGTGGGACTTAGTGATTCAGAGGTTTATATTTTCTTTTTCTTTTGAAAATTAACATAAGTTTAGCGCCTAGAATAAAAATGCATTGTTGGGAACATAAATTTCATGGCATTAATTATCTTATTTAGCTAGCCACTTAAAAAAAAAAAAAAAATTATTTTTATAAAAAAAAATAATATTAAAAACCATATTTATAAATCAGTTTTTATTATTGTTAAATTTTTTTCTAATTTAGTATCTAATTAGTAACCTAATTTTTTACTGTTAAATTTAGAATCTAAATAATTGGTAGATAAAACTTTGGTTGCTAATTAGATAATATTTTAGAAACTATT
>Ga0123342_1003459_pt1 | contig 25293 bp, 6 predicted proteins | sample Turbeawhitnodule_FD_89960 | JGI IMG/M metagenome (GOLD analysis project Ga0123342, IMG submission 89960) | Root nodule microbial communities of legume samples collected from Mexico - Turtle bean Mexico white nodule | ecosystem: Host-associated > Plants > Roots > Nodule | place: Mexico: Nepantla... | reverse complement strand
CACCGTTAAAAATAAAAAAAAAATAACAGCAACAAACCCCAATCTTTTTTTTTTAATTCATTATTGAGGATAAAAATTTTTTTTATTGGAAAAAAATAAAACCCAAAAAAAAAAAAAAAAAAAAAAAAAAACACCCCCCCCCCCCCCCCTACCCAATCAGATTTTCAAATATAGTAAGTTCATTTTTTCTTTAAAGATCCTTTATTCTCTATTTTTCTTTAGGATTTAGTCATCAATTTTGGTGGGACCAGTTGAGAAAATTAATCCTCTCAACTTTCAATAGTACCCTAGGTTAGAAAATCTGGGTGTGGAGAGGACGTGGTCTCAAGTTTCAATTTCTCTTGAAGAGATGTTATTTGATCAAAATTGTTTGATTTTATGTTGTGTGAACATGCATAAATAATAGATTTTGATAGTTTGGAAGTTAAATATTGTTTTTGATGTTGGAAAGGTTCTTGAATGTTATGAATTTTTAAATGTTATGTGATTGAATGATATGTATTATATATGAATAATGAAAATTGTATGAAATTAATGTCATACATTTGGGATAATATACGAGTTGTTGTTTGATAGTACATTAAGTATCAAAAGCCTATGTTTAACAGATATACTTTCTAGCTTCACTGATGATCTAAGTCATATAGACTAAGATATCAGGTGGTGAGAAACTGATGAGGTAGTTCATACACGCCAGGTTCCGCTGTAGACACTTGGTATTGGATGTTTGAACTTATTCTGATCCTTGATGTATGAATTAGATGTTAGTCTCTGGTAGGGGCATATTCAATGAGTCTTCTGGAAGACGATAGATTCATGTGTAGTCAGAGTGATTGAAATTAAATCAAAGTGTACGGATTGAAATAAAATCCAGTAATTGTGATTGAAAATAGATCCATATATGGTATATATGAATGACGGAATTGGTATTGAAATTTGACAGGACAATATGTAAAGAAATGTTTATAAATTATTAGTTTGATTGGTTCTTTTTGCATGTTTTAAGTATATTATGAAATTTCTTTTCATTAGCTTACCCTTGTTTTTCTTATTGTGTTGTGAACTGCGATGACTGTATTACGTACAAGAATAGATGATTATACAGGTGTCAGAGGGTCTGGAGGGCTTTAGGATATTGTTTTGAACCTTATATTGTAAATATTTGTATTTCTATAAGTTCTAACCATTATTAGAAATGTTTTGAAAAATTCTAAACTTATATAGGAAGATGTAGAACTTGTATTGTAATAGTTAAATACAATTTTTGAAGTGTTACTAGAAAGAGTTAGGACAATTTTTTTATTTATTTTTAAATGAATACTTTATGCAATATTTTATGGGAATAAAAAGTAAATATCACATTAAGTTTATCTTGTTTATTTTTATTTTTAAGAAAGTTCAAATTAGAAAATTTTTTTTTATAGATAATTTTTTTATCCAATATTAGAAAATTATTAGATAATAATTAATTTTTTTAAAAAATAATTAATATTATATTGATTAAGTTAGATACTATTTTATAAATTATTTTTTATTATTAATAAAAAAATTTAAATTAGTTTTTATTTTATATTTGACATTAATTATCTAGCTACTAATTATTTGACATTAATTATCTTTAAAATGAACTTTTTATTAATAATTTTCTTCCAATCACATGTTTAGAAAATGAATTCATTCTCAAACATATATTTAAACAATGTTAGTATAAAATCAAATTATACTCTAAAGGAATTTAGGATTATGATGAACTCAGTAACACATTTTAGTAACTTTTTCTTTTCATTGATTAACATTTAGAGTGTTTAACAAACCATTGAGCTTATTTAACTAAAATAAGTTTGTACATACGTTAACTTTTTTTTTTATTGATTCGTAATTTATTTTTTATAAATATTTTAACCAGGGTATGAGTTCATATTTTCTCTATTTTTATTCCCATTGACATATTTGAAATTTTACTTTTTACAAAAATATTTAAAAACTTTCTTTTATTTTTTTTATCGTTATAATTTGAGAGGATTACGAAAAATCCCCAAATTTTCACTTTTTTATATTATGGAATTTTAAGATTTATTATCCTGAATTTTAAGAGACGATAAAAAATAAATGTAAATGTTATATATAATCGAATAATTAATTGCATGCCATTTTTTTATACTATGCCAATTAACTTTTATTATCTGTTTCAGTTCGGTCGAGTAGTTTTTAGTTTGCAATTTTTTAGAATTTCAACTCTTTTCACCTAATTTAAAAGTTTATCAATTAATTAACTTTGGTAAACAAACTTTTACCTTATTTTGTAACGTAAGTATTAAATAAATGTTTAAATCTTTTTTTTTAAAGAATTGAAAATTTCTTTAGAAATAAATTTTCTAATAGATAAATAATAAAAAGTTTATAAATAGATAATAAAAAATTTATTTATTTCATTATAAGTTTTATTTCTCTAGAATTTTATTCTTTCAACATTTTCTACTGTTAAAATTTGACAAGTGAATTGTTATATTGAAAAATTATATTCTAAGGAGGTATCAACTTAGATTAAAATAGTCTGAACATATTCTTTATCATTTAAAAATGTATTTTTATTAAATGGATGTATATGTGGGAATATGATTATATATATATATATATATATATATTTTAATTGTTTTGTTGTAAATTGAAATATATCTTTAAAAGTTTAAGCACACAATACAACAAATATTTGGAGCCTAACATGCTTGTTGTAATTGATATTTTGCATGTATGACATTTGTGTTTTTGGATGGATATTGCTAAAACATTGGACTAGTGTCGTCAAAGCAACACTTAAGGTGAGTGCAATAGTCACACATATTAAGTGTAACTGCTCGAGCAACATCATAATCACTTTAGCGATAAAGTGTCTCATTCAAGAAATAACTTATAGATAGAGCGAGAAAAATGTCAATATAATATTTTCTCTTATAGGACACTCAATGTTGAAAAGACAATGGTCGCTCAAGTTTGAGGTGGGATGGGGGTGCATGTAGATCTTGAAACACATTAAACCATGTAATCATATATTCTCGCTCATGTAGCAATGTGGTAACTTAAGTGTTAAGTAGGCGATGTGTTTAATATTTCTTAAACTTGTGTTAGAGATCGCATATCAATTAGAGATAAAAACATTTTATAGTATATAAATGGATGCAAACCTCGTCTTATAAGCCGATTTTATAAGATTGAGTTAAACTTAAAATTCACTTCCCATAAATATGTAGTCTCACGCACGAGTTGACAAGTCTCGGCGTGAAGGGTGTGTGTTGGAGATTTCACATCGACTAGAGTTAAAGACATTTAATAATATATAAGTGAGTGCAAACCTCGTCTTATAAACTGGTTTTATAAGGTTGAATTAGGTTTAAAGTCCATTTTCCTACTAACTTGTCAGGTTATATACCAAATCATTTTCTCACTAATTGTCAATATAAAGTTGAAGTAGGGGCAATCGGACAGGGTTACTTTGGTGACCAACAAACTCAAGTGAGTGAAGTCAAATTAATTCTTTTTTCTCTAAAGCATTACCACTCAAATAGTGAGAGGTCGTTCACATGAATAAGTGTTTCTTTGTGAGAAAAAGTAATATTGTTCAAATTTCAAGTAAGACGAGCTCACTAAAACGATATACATATGTTGCTTTTAAATAATGATAAACATAGATAATAATAAACTTCAGTTTTATTAATAAAAAAAATAATTATATTGACTGTAAATTGATTATATATAATTGAATAAACTAACTATACAGAATAAATAATAATTATTTATATCAACTTCACGTGCAATAATATTCTTCAAAATTGATTTGGGATTTAAATATCATTAGACCATAAAGATGATGATATATAAAAATTAGATATAGTAATTATGAATGTATAATTATATAATTTAAAGTGACTAATCCTCTAATTATATTAATCAATTATATGAGTTTGATCTTTCAGCCATACTTAAATCGTGATATTCATTTATGATATATTGATATGTTCTAATAGTCATCAGCAACATGAAGTACACATGCTTACCGTTTTTAAGTATCTTAAAAGAAAAGCAATCGATGTTCCATATTAAAATATCCGAAGAAAATATGTAAAAACTAAATTATTAGTCACAACAGAAACAAAAATTTTGAAATTATTAAGAGTCTATTGTCACATTTAAAAATCGAATCAAATTAGTCAAAGTCTAACTAATTTGATTTACTCCTTTATTATAAATTAATCACTCTTTCTATTATATTTTTTATTTTAAATATGATTCCACACTGTATTCTTGTAACTAAAAAAGAGTACATGTCTCAATCCTCTCGAACAATCATTTTTATTATCTTTATTTGTGCATTTCATTTTTTTAACCACCTATATCTTTCAATCAATAGTTTCTTTCATCTTTTAGATAATAATAATTAAAACTGAAGAAATATTACAATTTTAATTATTAATTAAACATTCAAAATATAATTTTGTATTAAAAAACATATATATATATATATATATATATATATATATATATATATAATCATTATATAACAAAGTAAACATGTATTCGGCACAATACACAACAAAAATATAAAGTCTTCTAGGCCCATTATCATGTTCCATAAGAAAAGAAATTAAGAAATTTGCACTAGGATAGACCAAAACCTAATCTTATCCACAAAAGTTTATGTAAACAATATGTTTAAAAGACTTTTTCAACCGAAATTTATAAGAGAAAAACAAAAGCAATAAGATAATTGTTTTTTTCTTAAACTAAAAGTTAATTTATATAAAAAGTAATTTGTAGAACTCTTTTATAAATTATCTAAAATTTTATTATTTATACATAAATTAATATTAAAAATAAATTTTAATTTATGATTTTTTTTTCATTCTTCCTAAATAATTTTATAAAAAATCCTATAAAAGATGTAATATAAAAAAAAATTCATAGTAATATCTAATATGAAAGCTTTTATAAATAAAATAATAATAATAATAATTATGTATAAAGACTCAAAAATATTTAAGGTTTTGAAATGTTCAAGCATACACACATGATGGTGTGCCAAATGATTGTGATGAGTTGCGTTGAAGGTATCTTTTATGTCCGAGAGTTGACGAGTAGTGTTGGTTTAGGGAACTTTCAAGGTTATTTCCTTCTTGTTTGGGACTTTGTCAAACCCACAAAGGAATATAACTTCTACCTTCTTCATCTTAGGCCCTAGACTTTTTGTAAAAATAATTAAACATAATATTAAACTTAAGTTGGCCTTCACTAAAAACATAACTATCGTTTAGTTGTTAGACCAACAACAATAATAACATGAGTAGAAACACCACTATTTCATAGTGTAACTACAATATTAATGACTTTAAACAACAATGGAAAAATTGGAGTCAGTCTAAATTGAAAACCCCGTTGCCTAATCCTTTAGACAACGAATTTCTATCCGTTGTTTAGGTGAATGTAGGTTGGAGTAGACAATGTTTTTTTCAAACAATAAACGTTTAAAAATTATTGTCTAAAATATGACCATTATATTTATTATGAAATTTCTTAATCTCTAGCACACCTTTTCATTATATTATGGATGATCTGGTAACGACACAATAACAGATGACTTCATAAGCCTAAGAAACAATCACTTGGATAAATTTAAAATACTTTAATACCATATTAAAAAGTAGACTTTAAGCACAAGTCAACCTCATAAAACCAGCTTATACAGTGAGGTTTACACTCGGTGATGTGGGATCTCAGCACCATTGGACTGGAAAAATAATTTATGCTCTTAAAACTAACTTGTCAATAAAAGGCCTACTTAAGAAGAGTTAAAAATTCAAAATGTTGAAAACATTATTCCTAGCTATCAAGAAAGCATACACAATGGTGTGATGTGATGCTAGCTTCTCGTGGAAATATGCTTTGATTTTTAATTTTTTTTGTTTAAGGAGTGACTCTTCATAAGATTTGTAAGAGAAAGGAGAGGGAGATAATGCCTTCAATGTTTGCTAGAGTCATGGACCTGCCATAATCTAATATGCTAGGACAGCACACAAGAATCAAAGTATATTTGACATTATGAATTATCCACAGTTTCTGAATTCATCATACAAATGAATGAATAGTGTATGTAATTAATCCTTAATTTCCATATACATGAAATTTTAAGCACAATCCTGAAGAATAAATGAAACTCAATGGATAAACTAAACCTCAACTGTTTTCTGGTTGATGGCAATATATCTCCAGCTCTCTTTCTCCACAAAGTCAGCATCTAGGAATCTAGCAACAAAAGCCCAAAGCTTATAGACATCTTCAAAATTAGCCATGAAGCCTAATGCAGCAGTGACCACAGTGATTCCAACAGTATCTTTCTTCTTGTTGGTAGTTGTCACCACTCCTTTCTCTCCGACCACTTTGGTTTGTAGGACTTTTCCCTTCTCTTCTGCGTACTTATCTGCAAACCAAATATGATGCAGGAATGCATAGCTGATAGAGATGTTGCTTCTATCAGCCAGTTTCTGGACAAGCGCAGGCTCAACCCTTTCACCTTTCCAATCAAATATATTGAATGCCAAAGCAGGCCCTCTATCAAATTTCACATTTGGACCATAAATCTTGACCAAAGGAACCCCTTGTGTATTAGGATGCTTAAGCTTCAACATAGAGTTTACCAGCCAGTTAATAAGGTACCTTGACCTGTTAGAAATGAGAATCAAGCCCAAAGAATCCACTTGGTCTAAGCACCCGCATTGGATGCAACTTTCTTGGACATTACTTTTCTCAAGGGTCTGAACTGGCTCTTGTATCTCCTCAATTTCAGAACATTGAGGAGCTTTTAGATTGGAGTCAGTTGGTTCTTCTCCTTCTTCAACTATTTCAGATTGTTTAGTTTGCATTGGTCCCGAGAAAGATGACAAAGGAAATGGTCTCTCTTCATGTGGGGATGTCGGTGTTGTATTGCGCATAAGTTCTAAGTCAGTGCCTGAAGAATAATCTGATGATTGGCGAGGCTGCTTTTCTGGTACAAGGTTGACAATTCCTGCTGAAGGGGAAGATTCCAAGCTGGAAATGGCAGATTTCTTAATGAAAAGGCATCCAAATCCAGAAGGGTTTTCCCCAAAGACCTTATAGAAAGAGCAAATAAGAAAGTCAGGTTGAAAGAGAGAGAGGCCAAAGCAGTCCATTTCTTTTGGCCCCAATGCACATGCATCAACCAACACATGCCATCCATTCTCCTGTGCTATGCTCATCCACAGATAAGGATATCTTGCTCCTGTCACTCTTGAACTAAGTGGGAAAACAAAAAGGCCTTTCCTTTTCTTCTTCTTTCTCTTACTCTCAATCATCTTCCTCAACTTTGTTGTCTGAATCCTTAGCCTAGGCCATGAGAACTCTGCTGACATGGCCCTGGCGCCGCTCTTCACTGAGGAACTAATCATTGCTTCCGCCGCCTCGCTCTCATAGTCATAAACTGTCAGAAGCCTCCTACCAGTTTGGAATTGGTATGAATCTGCCACAAGTTTGAAAGCTGAGGTTCTGTTTGCTGTGAAAACCATAAAGTAGTCCTTTTCTGATATGTTAAGGAAACTCATGATTCTCTTTCTCATTGCACCCTCAAATTCTGAGTCTTGTCCCCCATGTAGCAACAGAGTCTTTAAGCTACCAGTCTTGCAGTAGATGCTAAAGAAAGGAATACTATCTGAGTAACTAGGTTGAAATTGGGGTGTTTGAGGAACTGAAGATGAGGGTAATTGGCTTTTTGATGTGTCATGGTGTTGAAGCTGAGAGTAAGAGAAGAGGCCAATGCCAATGTAATCAAGGCAAGTTTGGTTGGAGAGTGACAGGTGGAAATAGTCCTTGGCTCTAACATAGTCAACTTGTTCAGTATCAGAATACTGAGGGTACACTTTGGTGAACTCATTGAATGATTCATGAAGTGATGGAAGAGACTCATGGTTGGTAAATTGAGTGTTTGGGAATATAGATGATGTTGTTGTGACTGCAAAACTGTGGCGCCACTCAGCAGAACTGTTCCTTTGTTGTGGTGGTTTTGTGTTGTGTGATGAAATTGGAGAGTTGAAAAATGGGGTTGTGCAGCTGCAACAACACTGAGGGCACGTTTGGGAGGCTTCATTAAGGGTCTGCATTTTCTTTTGTTGTTGCACTCTCAGACAAGTTTGGTATATATGTAATAGTTTCACATTTCAACAGCTATTACCTATTGGATTTGTTGATGCTTTGTGCCATTCGGCATATGAGAAAAGCACATAAAGATAATAAAGGAATCTCTATTCTTTCTGTTTATAATATTTTTAGTTTGGATTTAGCTGGCTGATACGGCAATGTATGATGAAAGTTGAAACCATCGAAAGGGTCATGCAATTCAATTTGGACTTGGTCTTGCATAGTTTCCTTTGCCTAGTTGACATAGCCAATCAATCAGAACCGTTTATCTTGGTCTATTGATGGTAATGTGTATATGATTTTGAAAATTTCCTTTCAAGAACTACTTAAAAAACTTATCTATTTCTTGTTGCACTTACTTGAAGTGTTTGCTAAGTTGTACTTTGATGGATTGCACAGTTCCCTTCGAATACTAATTGTTTTTGTTGTTTTGGTCACTCTGATTTGTTCATTTCTATTAAATTATTGCAAGTGATCACCCCTAACTGTATAAAAATCATGCATTTGACATAGGCAATGATGAGAGAAAGATATTTAAGATGATGGTCATACATGTATAATTATATAATCAGAGACCAAGGCACCAAATTGCAGTCTAATCTCAACTAGTTACAGCTTAAAAATTAAAATAAACCATCTTTTTCAGAGATCAATATTAGAAATGAGATCATGATTCAGTCATAGGAACAGAAAAAAAGGATTCATAGTTTCTGGTTTTCTGATAAGAAGTAATTGGTGCAAGATTATTGGTGGTCTTGAAGAATGAGATTTGGTCATGGTTTGTTTGTTAGTGTTGTGTGGAGTGGAAGCAAAAAGTGGTCTTTATTTAAGTTGTGTAAGGCTCAGACGGTTCAATTTCAGAGAAAGATAAGTGAGATATTGTCCTATTAAATAAAACATTTTTTATTTATGTTTTTATCCTATTGTTCTTATTTGTTAAGATTTTATTCTTGGCATTCCAATCAGTCACTGTATCAAGAAGTTTCCAAAAATAACTATATGTATTTTCTTTTATAAATTACATTTTTTATTCATCACTTATTCATGATTATATTGAAGTGGTAGAAAAGAGACTTTAATCATATTAAAAAAAATATTAAACCTAAGTATATTTTATATATAAATTGTAATATATATATATATATATATATTATAAAAAAATTATTAAATAAAAATTAATTTTGAATACTAAAATAATTAGTTATTATATTGACTAAATTATAGATATTTTATAACAAAAAATATTATTAATATATAAAATAATTTGTTACTCATAAATTTTTTATTATATAAAATAATTTTTAAATTAATATCTAATCATTAATAATTAATTTTTAATCGATTTATAATTAGTATAAAATAATTTCTGTTACTAACTATTTTATATTTTAAATTAGTTTTTATTAATTTTTAAAAACTAATTTAAAATATAAAATATTAATAATTAAAATTTTGGTAGTTAATTTAGATACCAAAATTATTTTATAAAATTTTATTAATAATATAAATCACTTTAGATATAATAATATTTTAGTTTTTAAAATAATATATAATTTAATTAATATAGTGGTAAATTATTTTTTTATTTTTATTTTTATTGTTATTTAATGATTTTTTTTTTAAATATTATAAATTTTGTGATAATTTTGTTTCATATATACTTAAGAATTTTCATATATTTATCATAAACTTTTGATCTTTTATATTAAGTGATATTTTCAATAGGTTGAATTATTATTAATTTGTCTGGATAAAGCTTGCATTATTGAACTATTAAGGTATGACATGCTGTGCCATGATTAGACAAGGAAAGATAAAGGATTCCACAAGACAACTATAATGTAAGGCATATTTATGGAGAAGTGAGGACAAGGGGATAAATTTGAGTTATCTTTATAAAAGTGTGTGCAATTATTGGAAAAAAGAAAAAATAAATAATTATTGGATGTGGGGACAAACCAAAATATTGTATTAATTTCTACAACTTTAAAATAATGTTTGATTGATGAAGTCATATTTAAAAAAAAAAATTATCAATTTTAGGATATTATATTGATCATATTTATAGATAAAACGAAATAAATCATGTTTTATAGATATACATTTGAGAAAAATAAAATAAAATTCTTTACATACTAAAAGAATAAGAAAAAGAGAGAGTAAAGATTGTGTAAAATGAAATAAGTAAAAAATTTATTCAACTAAAAGATTTAAACTTTTTACTGTATTATTTCCTTCTTAAAGTAAAATTATTTTTAAAATTTTATAAAATAAAACTCAAAAAAAGTAACTCCTTTCTTTTTAAGAAAAGTAAAATTTAATTTCTTTTACTTTATTCAATAATATATTTATTAAAATACCTTCATTTCTTAATTTTGGTTACTATAATATATAGCTTTTGTCTTGAAAAAAACATTTTAAGAAAAATATTAAGAATCCAAATTAGGTTCGTTGTTGGATGAATTATATATCAGTGTTTCATGAACAACTAGTCATTATACTTTAAAAATTGGATAATTTCATGTAAATTTAATTTGTTATCGTATTAGTTTCTGAAGTATTCCTTTTGTCACCATATTAATCTTTCATAAGGATTTTGGAAAAAGTGTAGATGTTTTCTTTTTAAAATATAATAATCTATCACTAAATTAATCTTCAAATTTCCTTTACCACCATTTTAATCCTTTGAATATATTATTATAATGACATATTTTAAAATTTTGAGAGACTATTTTAATGTTAGATTAGATGTTTGAAGTGATGAAATTTTTTAAATGATCAATAGGATGATATTTAAATTTTAAGGTACAAGTTTGATGATCAAACTTTGTAACTATGTTAACAATACAAATTTAAAATAACATTAAGGTTGATGATCACACACAAAATACTAAATTAAGAGTTTTCTCAAATTTGAAAAGGTTAGAGAGTTAAAAGGCAGTTTAAAGTGCCCCTTTGGTTAATAATTAAGGTACATATGAATCCTTTAAAATCATCGTTTTATTTTATAAACCAAAAGTTAACTTTTATATGATTAATTAATCATTTGTCTAAATGAAATAAAGCTTATATAACTGAGGTTTAAAATATATAGTACTCATTAACATAGCCTACAAATTTTTCAACAATTTATATATATTTTGATCAATCAACACTTAGAGACATAAATTAAGGCAACTTTATTTAATAAGGCATTTATGTCACTTCCATATCATAGAAGGGGACAACCAATTTATTTATTTAAAGTATCAATGGTAACAAAATTATTTTTAATATAAGCTATTTTACATTTAATAAGTGAAATTAATCAATATTGTTGTACTACCCAGTGCCTAAATAAAGAGTTTCTTAATACATCATCTGTGTGGAATGAAAATCACTAATGTTTTGTTCGAATTGAAGAGTGGAAAGTGAAGAGTGTGGAAGAGTGGAAATGTGAGGATTTGAGAAGAGAGTGTGAAGAAAATTAAGTGTCTTTGGATTGGGATATGTTAATGTGGATATGTGAAAAAAATTTATTTGAAGTTTGTAAATGATGTGATGGTTGTGAGAAAATTTTAATTTTTTTAAATGTGTAAAATTTAAGTTTACAAATTTATCATCGTCTTTAAAATATTTAAATAATAAAATATGAAATATTTTGTAAAATTTAATTTAACTAAAATTTTATATAAAAAAATACAAGTCCCTTATATTTTTAGAACATAAACCTTTTTTATAAAAAAATTATAAAAAATATGATGAGTGTGATTGAAAAAAAATGAAAATTTACAAATTCATTTAATATATAAAAAAATTAATTAAGTATTTTAATTAATTAATATTATTTATTATTATAAAATTTTATTTTTATATAAATAATTATATTTATTTTTATTATTATTAATAACATTATTAATATTTAATATAAATAAATAAAATAAAAATATAATTATTATTTATTAAAATTATTTTATTTACATTTATTATCATTATTTTAAAATTTTATTTTAATTAATATTTATATTTATAATTTTATATTATTATTATTTTAATATTTGTATTATTTGTATTATTAGTATTAATAATATAAATATTATTATTATTATTATTTATTTGGTATCTACAGTTTATTTCAAATAAAATTAAAAAAATTAAATGATTTTAATTATCTTTTATTATATATTGACCTAGTGATATTATCTCAAGGAACTTGAGATCAAAACAAGTTTTTATTATTGTTAAATAACTTTTATGTTATCTTTGGTTTTCAAGTTTTTTATTTTCTCGTTTTCATGTATGTGGTTTGTAAGTTTTCCTAAGTATGATTAGTTGGGAAAAAACAAATCTTTGATAATCATAGTTTATAGTGATGTCCTTGTTTGTTAGTTTTGTCTAATGAGGACAATCTAGAAACTCATTTTCTTATTAAGAGTCAACTTTCTTAATAAACAAAACATTTTTAGATAAAGAGAGTTAATCTAATCTAGAATTTGATTTAAGGTTAGTTTTAAAAAATTAAGTTTAAATTGTAACTAATTTATTGATGATGTAGTTATTATGGAGAGATTTTTATTACAATTAGTATTATTATAAACAATATTAATTTTATTATTATTATTAATATTATTATTTTTATTAATATTATAAATAGTATTAATATTATAAATAGTATTATTAGTAATATTAATATTATTATTGTTATTAATATTAATAATAATGATAATATTATTGTTATTAGTATTATTATTAATATTAATAATAATAAAAATATTTATAATAATAATAATTATAAGAATAATAATCACAAGTTGTATACTGATTAAATGTCCTGTTTGTACGCATAGAACCCGATCTCAATTTTCTAATAAAATGTTAATAATAAGAATAAGAATAAACTTAAAATCAAAGTATTGATTAACAAGAAGTCGATTGCCCATTCAACCTTCTCGATTAAAAGACTCGTATTAATGGTCGACAACCTATTCAACTTGTTCGATTAAAGAATCACATTAAAGACCAATAGCCCATTCAACTTGTTCGATTAAAAGACTCGTATTAATGGTCGACGGTCTATTCAACTTGTTCGATTAAAGATTCGCATTAAAGGTCGATCGCCCACTCAACGTAAAACCTGATATTTTAACTTGTGATATTTTGTTTAAGTTCATTAAGACCGAGTACACAATGTAAAAGAAGCGGTCGATATATTGATAATAACAAAAGAGGGAGGCCACACCCCGACCTCGGAGGAGAGAGATTAAAAAGCAAAAAAGCTACAACCAGACCGAAAGCGAAACTAGTCTTCATGGCCTTCGGTCGGACCAGACTGGTGCCTCGCCAAAGCCTTCATCTCGGCAATTGGCATAATCTGACCCTAGTATACTTCGTTGTCAAGATCAGAGGTACCAGAGGCCGACGACCCCCATAAAGCACATGGGCCTGACGGAAAGCTCGGAGGAAGCTCGGCTTCAGCAAATCCTCTGTCTGGTCGAAGTTGCGATCCAACTCTGCCTCGGCCTCGTCTCTAGCAGCTTGTAAGGTAGCCAACTCGGTTGCCAAGGATGAAAGCTTTTCATCCCTCTCCTCTACCATCTTCTTCAGTTGGGTGTTTTCAACCATCACCCTTGCCATTTCGGCCTCCACCTCTGCCAAGCCGCGCCCAGCCTCAGCAGCCTCCTGCTGAGCTTTCTTCTTCTCGGCCACCTCCAAGTCCAGTTTCTGTGAGAGGTCGAAGTTAGCAGCCAAAGACTGCTTCAGATGACCGGATGCCTCGACCAACTCATGATCCAACCGAGATATCTCCTCGACATGAAGGTCTCATTCTTGGGACCCTAGCTGGATCATGACCACCGAACGACAAAGCATGTCCAAGCCGCCCTTCAGCAAGTCTGACGAGGGGACGGGTCGGATAACCTCCCGGGTGGCTTCGGGAAGCGCCAGGCGCACCCCCTGAGAGAATTGCATATCACCCCTCAGAAGGGCCATGGGTGACATCGAGACCTCCACGGATCACCTTGTTGCTAAAGGATATACCCAGCTTGAAAGTGTAGATTACTTTGACACTTATTCCCCTGTTGCCAAAATGAACACGGTATGTTTGCTCATAGCAGTTGCTGCTGCTAAGAATTGGTTTTTGGAACAATTGGACGTAAATAATGCTTTCCTCCATGGTGATTTGAATGAAGAAGTCTACATGACTTTGCCTCAAGGTTTATATGTTGAGAAACCAAACCAAGTGTGTCGTCTTAACAAGTCATTATATGGCCTGGAACAAGCCAACCAACAATGGTATGCAAAACTACCTTCTTTTCTGCATAATCTCAATATTATTCAATATTCTTCATATCACTCTCTTTTCACAAAAATGTATAATATATCTTTTATTGCTCTTCTGATATATGTGGATGGCATCATTCTTGCCGGAGACAATCTTCATGACATGAATGCTGTTAAAATCCTTCTCGATGAGAAATTCAAGATCAAGAATCTTGGGCCACTAAATTTCTTCCTTGGCTTAGAAGTAACACGAACAAGAAAGGGGATACATGTTTATCAGATAAAGTATGCTCTGGACATCATGGCTGACTCAGGAATGCTTGCTGCTAGACCTAGTTCTACCCCTATGACAAAGGATATGAAGCTCATGTTTAAACAAGACAAATGTACTTATGAGGCAGAAGCTTATCGCAGAATTATTGGGAGGTTGTTGTATCTAACCAACACAAGACCTGACATAAATTTTCCTGTCCAATTTTTAAGTCAATTTACACAGTTCCCTACTGTTAATCATCACAACGCTATCAATCATATTTTTAGATACATAAAGAATTCTCCTACTCAAGGTATTTTTTTCTCTTGCGATTTTGACATTCAATTGAAGGCTTTTAGCGATTCAGATTGGGCCTTTTGTGTCGTTACACAAAGGACTAGTACTTGCTACTGCATATATCTTGGATCATCCTTGATTTCATGGAAAACAAAAAAACAAAGTATTGTTTCACGTTCTTTGTCTGAAGCTGAATATCGAGCTCTTGCTACCACTGCATGTGAAATTCAATGGCTCACTTTTCTTCTACAAGATCTCCAGATCAATATTCAACGAAGTGTCAACCTGTTTTGCGACAATCAAGTTGTCCGACACATTGCTTCAAATCCTGTTTTTCACGAACGCACAAAGCATATCGAAATAGATTGCCACGTCGTTAGAGAAAAACTACAAGATGGATTATTTCATTTGCTCCCCATCAAGGGTTCTGAGCAACCTGCAGACATTTTCACCAAAGTCCTTCCTCAATCCATTTTTAGTACGATGGTTTCCAAGCTTGGGTTGAAAAATTATCAACCTTTAGCTTGAGGGAGGATATTGGGCTTCATTATTTTTGTATTCTATTGGGTTTACCTTTTATTTTCTCTTTAGGCCTTTTACTTAGTTTATTTCTTTTATAAATAGTCGGTTGCTGTATTTTTTCAATACACATGAATAATAGATCAGATTCTATTCTTCTCTTCCTACTCTGTTTTCATTTGTTTCCTCTGGGTGCACATACAATGCTTTTCATCATCATTGAATGACTGAATTAGTAGTCTTCCACTATCTTCTGCACACCATGGAGGAATTTCAATAGGCTAGGTAGACTTTTGTAAAGGAAGAGGATGGTACCTGATCTTGTTCTGTGTGGAGCAAAATCACTATCAATGCTTTATGAAATTAGAATGGAGCTCTAGTAAGTAATGGACCTTGCAGCAACTACTGAAGCAGATCTCTTAATACCTTGGTTGTTGCAGATTTTTTACTGGCCAAGGCAAAAGAAGGAGCAAGTGAGTGATATATGGTACATGATGTGTGAACTTAAGGACATGCTATACTTAAAGAGTATAGTTATGTTTTTAATGCTTCAACAAGGTGGTTCATAAGGAGGAATATGTGTTGAAGGAAACATTTTCTGTTGCTGTGCTAATGTGTTGAACCAACATTTGCAAGTGCAGGAGCTTAGCTGCATGAGCATACATACAAGTGCAGTGTTTGATATAAGTCTGAAGCTGAATTATTGGTATGCAAAGATGTACAAATGTTGATGTTAAAAGGATCTATATATACACTAAACAATTCGAAAACCAATGGTTGGGGCAACACAATAGCTATGGTTTTGATGCTTTTCAATGCAACATTATGTCATGTGTGGTCATAAGTGAGGGGATGATTTAATATTAATTTAATAGGTAGGCGTAACCGTATTGTATTGGTTGTTAGTAGTGTTAGTTCGAGTAAGAGATAGAAAGGAGAGATGAAAATGATGAGAATTTTGTGTAGGGGTTGAGACACTCTTGAAGTATTCCTTTTAATTCAATTGATTCTTTATTAATAAAAAAAATATATTTAAGATTGAGTTTAAATCAATTACAATAATTAGTTAGTATTCTTCATTTAATACTCAATTTTGATTATCTTCCAATTTATTGGGAGAGATTAATCTATTCGAGGTACCAAATGAATGTCGCTAATCCGAGAAACTAAATTCATTTTTATGATTAATAGTCTTGAAAAGATTGGTTTGGAACTGTTATTAGTATACGCAACTAAATCTCATGACATTTCTTTGATATATTAAAAAATATGTTTAAAAGATGTATTAACAAGATTTCAAATTAAAAGGATGTGTTTTTTTATTTAGAAAAAATGGCAGCAAATTAATCAAAGAAGCATGGATTGGAATTTAATTATGTAAAGATTCTAGCTAATTGAGCAATTTTGTCCATGGGAATTTGAAAAAAAAAAAATAGAGACTTTTTTAATCAAATTTGAATCAGAGAAAAATAACATAAAATAATATTGTTATTTCATTATGTAGTTATTTTTAAGACGAAGTAAGAATTACTGTTAAGTTTGAATAAAGTCATTCATAAGTATTTATAGAAAAAAAATAGACCTTTTATCATAAATTAAATTGTATACTTTATTTTTTCAGACTTAACTTATCTAAAATAAATTATTTTAACTTGTATTAAAAAAATTAACTCATATTTCTTTCCAAGTATTAACCAAAAAGTTTATCCAAATGAGATAACATCCATCTTATATTAGAAAAGAGAAGAAATGTGTGGAACTTTCTTTAAATTTCCATTTTATTTCCCTTCAAACAATCCAAATAACTTATTTATTTAAACCATTCATGTATAAAACTATACTTTGTTAGTGATTCCAGAACTTTGATCTGTCTCTATTAAAGTTCCGTATTCAGCATTTCACAGGTTAGGTGCTACCACATTAGAGTTGGTGCACACATTTTCCTACCATTGCTCTTGAATTAAACAAATGAGATCTTATTTTTCTACATTTGTGGTGCCACTGTCAGAGCTGGTACAAGTTGTGATAGAATCATAGATGAAGTGAAGTATGTTGGAAGTGGATAAATTAATGTTTTTCATTCATATTTGACCAATTTTCTAGTGAGTTTAAACTAGAGCAAAAATAACTTTTATTGAGTATCAGGACTGTGTAGAAATTTAGTCTGGGAAATTATAGAAATCTCATTGTACTACTAGAAATTAGTATACTTCAGTCAGTTTAGTGGTTAAAAATATAAAATAAGGATCAAAATTATTTGTATTTGGTAATTTTAAATGCTAAAAGGATACTTTATATGCATAATTTTAAGGATTGATGTATATTACTTGACTCAAGTTGTGCACTGTTCATGATTACTTTAGGTAAGAACAGAAAGATTGGTTTCTCCAATAATCACCAGACAAAGAGCATGCATGCAGCAGAACATAGTAAAGGCAAACATAAGACAGACAAACATAATTTTTCCAAAATGTAAAAACACTCGGCTAGTTACATCAAATTGTTATTTTTCATAGGTTTAAAGAGGTAGATTTTGCTTCTTTGTTGATAAACTAAAAATATCTCAAGCACATTGATGGAAAACTGACATTTTCACAATGAAATGTAATGAAAAAGAAAAAAACAAAACTTCCCTTAAACTAACTAAGATGCAAGAGACTAAAACCAATGAGATGCATTTCCATTAATTAAACTTTGATTACCTTTTATCTGCCACCACTGTATGTGATTAAGCTAAAGCAGCCACAGGGCAACTCTCCTTTGGCAAGTTATTGCCACTGACTTTTGGAAGCTGCAAAAAGGGTGACCCTTCACCTGCCAGGAGAGAGGTGCCCTATAACTGGTTTGCTTAAGTTTTGACCTTGAATTGGTGCTTGTGTCTTGAATTGTCTCTGGTTTGTGTTTGTGACACTTGAGCAGTCTATATTTATAGCAAAGAAGATGGAATAAACCACTGAAACATTGGCATATGCGCTTGGGTTATGCTAAGGATATCCATTCACCAAAGGATGTTTTACTTTGGCTGACAATTGCACAGTTTTTATGCTCATAAATTGCTGATTCCTGATAGCCAAGGGTCACAAAGCTTTATTGGTCCTTCCCAACATTTTCAGATTCTTCCGTACTTTAAAGAAGAGAAGTGGAAAAAAGAAGTTGTACCAAAACCAGGGTATCTTCTAATCTTTTATCATATCAGTTGCAGAGTGGAATGACCTCACTCTCACTCTCACTCTCATAACACATCTTTCAACTTTTTGTGCTTTGCTTTAAACTAATGTGTTCTGGTTTAGCAAGTTTTTTGGGGTTTTATGCCTTTTGATATCAAACATTTTCCGCAGTTAGAGACTTTTATGACTCATTAGTCATTGCAAGATTTTGTTGGCAAAGTTGATGTGGCCAGGACTTTAGGCCATTTTTGCAGTACAGCTTGCTAAGGCAACTTTTTTGCATTATCATTCATGATTCCTTGTCTTTTAGACCATCTTGTTGAGTAATTGATCATCTATATTATTTTGTAATATATATCAATAATGCTGTCTCACACCATATGACACAAATATGACTAAGAATGAAGCTGGATTCACAGTGTAATAAACTTGGACATTGAATGGGACAAACAATGAGAAGGAAATCTGTCATAATTCTATTCTTGCAAAGATTAACACATAAGGAAAGAAGTTTAATATAGTATACAGATTTTCATTTATCATATTTGTATAAAAATTTCTCTTTCCACATGTAAAGTTTCACATTAATTAGATATAAATCAACATCATCAACAATATACAAGCAAAAATATCTAGTCAATTTTTCTCTACTGTCTATTCTCAAAAAGAGCTTTTGTGAGAAGTGAAATTGTACAAAAGAGCAAGTATAAGAAAAAATAAATAACATAAATTTACTTACATACCTTTTGAGTTAAGTTGTTGCATCTATGTTAAAACCCTTTCTGCTAATGTTACAACATATGTACTTGAGTTTATTGATATAATTAGTTAGATTGGTTGCTTAGTTACATCAGCATGTGTACCTGTGTAAGTATCAGCATGTGTACCTGTCTAACTGTGTTAGTTTCTTGTGTTTGTTAGTTATTCCCTATGTCCTTATTTTTACATATAAATTAAGAATAACAATAAATGTATATTATTTTTATACAATTTTAGTGAAATAGTCTTCTTTCTCTCAATAATAATTGTTCTTACTAAAGAGATGAGACCTAGAGAACTATTGAAGTCTTCGTCTACTTTCTTCGGTCGGGCAGATTGCTGGGTGATGAATTGGGGTTCCTCTCGTCTTCGTGCTTCTCCTTCGGCTCTCGGTCTCGGGTGAACACCGAATGGGGGTACCTGCGGAAGGCACTCTGACGCTCAAGTCATTAAAGCGGATGATAGATACTCAGGTAGGTTTACAGTAATAAATGACATACCTTTCTCCTTGGGATGTGTGCTATTTATATTATTTTAATGGGTTTACCTTATTGGGCTTGATTAGCAGAGTAAATCTCGCTTAGGGTTACATTACCTAATCCTTAATGATGGATTAGCTTCACTGACCTTGGTTTGAGCGTTAACGGTAGTATGGGTCGGCCGGCTAGGCCGACCATGGCGATTCCCCTTGTTTCGGCCAATCTTCCGTGGTCTTGGAAAAGTCTCTCAGGTCTCGGTCAGACTTCCCTGGTCTCGGTCGCCTCGGCCAAGTTTCTCAGGTTTTGGCCAGGTTCCCCTGGTCTCGGTCAGGTAGACCAGATCTCTGGCAGACAGGTGGAACTCGGTCAGGGAGACCGAGTGTCGATCTTCCCCATACCGGTACAAATACATTATATTTACTTCAATATTAGTTAAATTTGAGGTAATTTATGTGAGGATAAATTAAGAGGAGAAAGAAGAATTACTGCACAAATTATCTATGTTAAAATTACTAATAATTTAGGATGGAGGAAATGCTTATGTATTAGTATTTAGTACATAAGTCATATGCTTCCTTTTCTTATATAACCTAATTGAGGGTTATCAATAACTTTTTTGCCATATTTCTTAACCCAAAATTGTCTTTATTCATGTTTTCATTGATATATGTTGGAGTAAAAATTTCAAATTCTTTAAATTAAAAAGGTTAAAATAAAATGTATAAATTAAATAAGAATAATTTTCATTTTACTAATTAGTAAGATTTGTTAGATTTATATAATGTATTAAAGTTACTATTAAATCACCTGTAAATATTTACTAATTTAATATAAATATATATATATATATATAATTAATGATAATCTCACATTCTAATTACTTATTATCTGTAAATATTTACTAATTTATTATATATATATATATATATATATATATATATATATATATATATAAAATGATAATCTCACATTCTAATTACTTATTATTTTGATTTGTTATCATCATTTTCCTTCTTTCTTTTATTTTATTCTAGTAAGCTTTTTCTTTCTAGTTCCTTATTCTTCTATCTTTATAAATTTCTAATTCTATTTCTCATCTCTTTCGAAAATTAGACCTTTTCTTACAATGTGGTATGTCAAGGATCAAACTACTCAAATAAGTTTTAATTCATAATGAGTTCCTTTTTCTCTAAAAAAAATCTCTTAATTCCTTCTTCTACTAGTTGGTGAACTCATTATTTTTTAGGTCAATTGAAAAAAAAAATATTCAGTCAACTTGTTTAATTTTTTACTGAATTTTGGTTTTATTTGGTTATGTTTTTTCTGAAGGGAATGTATCTTTGGTGAAGTATAGTATATAAATTTACGTTTAGAAGTGATTGAATCTGAATGACTAGGTTTATGTTTAAGATAATTTAGAATTAAGGTGATAATTTTTGTTTAGGATATTGAGTATTAGATAGTCATTTCTATTTTTGACTAAGAGAATTTGTTTGTTGAAATAGAAAATCATTTTAAATTGTAGTTTGGAACTTATTATAAGGATAAGATTTAGTTTATTGAACTGAATTGTACTTGTTTATTAAACTGAATTGTACTTGAAGTGATATTTGAACTTCATTTAATCATATTTGAATTTTGCATGGTCAGAATAAGTTAAAATGGTTTAAATATGAGATTTGTACAATAAATAGTTGAAATTTGGTATTTTAAAGAAGGTATAACGGAAATAATATATTTTTTTTGTGTGTTTTGAAAATGTTTTGTTTCTACAAAATTTCATTTTTTTATTTTTGATTATGCAATACCTTTCTCTCTTAAAGAGAAAATGTTAGAGTCAAATATTACATTTGTGAAAGATTTTCACTCAAGCAAGACATTTCTTCTTCAAGTAAAAATGAGATTACGAGTTTGGTTTTTGTCTTTGTTGTGTTTTTTACTCAAGCGAAAACATTTGGATCCATATCCCTGAAGCGATGTTATATTGCTAAAGTAATGTTATGTCCCTCAAGCGATGTTATATCGCTCAAGCAATGTTATGTATCTCAAGCAACATTTTTAGATTTTATTGTGATTGAGATGATTATTTAAATGCTCATGAATTATACACACACAACACATGTTGTGAATTTAGTACAAATGTTTATATTTTTACGTATATACTTTGACTTAAGTGTTTAAATTATGTAGTCTCATGTAGTGAGAGAAGTTGATGGAGAGTTTATTACATATATCTGAAACACACGCATATGTTTGAATATTGGATGCCTTAAAAGTTATCATAACATATGAAGTCGAGATTTATGGACCTGAGATGCTTAGAATGAGTTAGATGTTAATTTTTTATAAAACATAATAAAAACATTTTAAAAGACATGTATAAATAAAGGCATCTCATGTTTATTTTTTAGTTATATAAATCCATGTTTATAAATAAAAGACATTCTAAATATTCTTTATTTATTTTTTAGTTATATAAATCCATGTATTCATATATAATTGATGAAAATAAAGGAATATATAATTTGAGTTATATATAATATTATTTTTATTTTTGATAACTTATCTAGTTTATCATTTATTTTTTATTTAGGTAGAAAACTATTGTAATTATATTTTATATTATTTTGGATAGATGTGTGTGTCTTAGAGTCAAATATTACTAGCTGACAATTCAGAGCGACTATGCAGTTTATGTAATGAAATGTACTAAATATTAAGAATATGGGAACATAATGCATTAGAAGCCAGAGGAGATGCATCACATCACTTCCACTTAGTCGTTTTCCATGTGGGGTATGGATATCATAGGACCTTTCCCACTCGGAAAAGGGCAGTGTAAATTTATGTCGATCATTATCGACTACTTCAAAAAGTGGATCGATGTTAAACCCCTAGCTACCATCTCGGCTAAAAGTGTAAAGAATTTTGTGCGAAAGTACATCATATATCAATATGGTGTCCCCATATTATCATTACTAATAATAACTAACAGTTCATTCATCGAGGAATCATCAATTTTTACGAATGTCTCAACATTATACATATAATCAGCTCAATCAAACACCCTTAGATGAACAGATAGGCTGAAGCCGCTAACAAAGTCCTTTCAGATAAAGTATTTTTATTACTTTGATCATCTTGGATAAGAACATCTCATTTCAGATAAGGACACTTCAATGACGCCCAAAGTCGACTACAATTGACCATGTTAACCCCTCTCAAATAAGGTATCGACTAAGGAAGTTTCATAACTAAGCGATTCCTCTCGAGTAACCTTAATAGTAATAATAAAAAAAATGAAAAGTAAATGTTAATAAACATCTAATAAAGCATAATCAAATAAACTCTTCATTAAGATCTGAGTATGTATTGATTAACACTTACAAAACATTGTTCAAAAATGAAAAAAAACCTAGTCACTTTATAAAGGTTATACAAAAAGTAAAAGAGATTTCGGACTTCATTCATTTGCATCGTCTTTATTTCCCTTGATCCCACCTATTAGTATATCATCAATTGACACGAGTTGACCTCGAAAAACATCCCTATTGGAATCAAATTTACCCTCCTTAGTAGAAACTTCGTAGAAGAAGGTTGTTTATCGAACAACTTGATTATAACCTCTCTATGAACACTATGGATGTATTCTTGGAATTTTTGAAGTTCAACCCCGAGATTCACCTTGTCCTATGCGACCTCTTCATGAGCCAGAGTCATCTCGGTTCAACTTTGCTCAAGTTCTTTCATATTGATTTTTTTACTGAGTTTGCCACAGTCTCATCTTCGCGACTACAACGTCTCGCTTGACCTCCCTATTCTGTTCTTCTAAATTGGAGTTAGCTTCAGATGTCGCCTTAGGAGAACTAGCTGACTTGGCCAACTCGTGTTTAAGTTTATTCACCTTTGTAGATGATGTCTTGAAAGCTTTGACACCAATCACCTTGGTTAGCACAAGATTCTGGGCTTTGCATCTCCAACCATGCTAAGATGAGGTCATCTACTAAGGCTAAAGTCACAACCTCCTTCTTGGAAGACGTTAGGACAACATTCACGCCCTTTAAAAAAATGGGATCTTTGGTTTGCCAATGTCATAGAAAAAATGGTTACCTATGGTTTGAACTACAACTTTGAAAAATCCCCTTAAATTCTTTTGTATGAAGACATGTAGGGCGAGAAAAGACATGTTCACAGTTAGTCAACAAGGGACAACCAATCGGCCAGGTCAATTGACTGAGAACTATAATAATGAAGAAAAACATGTGCGGAAGATTTTAACTTGAACATTTCTTACAACAAGCGAAACACTTGCAACAAAGCTCATGAGTACACCCATGGTAAAATTTTCAAAATAAACATGCAGATATGTGGAAAAGTACGAGTAGATGTAAAAAAACTCGGATTGAGCTCCCTTTCAGCTATGACAAACATTGTCAACCATACTACCTTGCTCCATTGAGATTATGCCACCTCGACATCCCTTTTAGGCATCAACACCCTAGCCACAAAGGACTCTACCATAAACAACCACAGATACTTGGAAAAGTATTTGGTCACACACCCATCTACCTAGTCACCCAATTGAGGGGGAAGAACACTCTAACATGTTTCTCGGCTAAATTTGTTGTCCTACTGGGAGCATCAACCTAACCCAATCCCAGAGGCAGAACTAATACCTAAAGCAATTGAAGGCTCGCCAGAATCATTCGACGAGTACCCACCCGAAGAGGCCAACAAACTCAAGAAGGAAGACATTACTAACCTAAAGAAAAAAAATACTCTTTGCACCTAGCCACTACTCAGGTTCATAAAAAAACAAAGGTGGTCCCATCGAAAGGACCCACCGTTGTTTATAGAACTTGAAAACGAAGGAAACCCAAAATGCACATCCCTTCCCAACGCTAGATCCATCCACATCCAACGACCATAAAGATTCACAAAAGGTGTTGTTTCACATCCCTACCAACCCGTACGAAAAAAAATCCTAAAATGTACAGGGAGTTGTCCCTCAAATCTGGGTGGCTAGGAGGATAGCCAAGATTATCCCGACATCTTTAGATGATGCTAAACTAAGAAAATTCATAAATTTTTCTTACAAAGAGGCTTTTTATTTATTTATTTTGGGAGCTAGTGTATTATACATGGTCGAAATCATCGCCACCAATGAAGGTCGAGAAGATGTTGGAATAAACTAGGAAACACAACCAAATACATCTCAGGAAAATACAGCAACAAACACTTATAATACGAGATTAATTCAATTAAGATTCAATTGTCACAAACTAAAACACGATTAACTATGTTATCCCTTCTAATCCAGATTCATCCACATGGAGACCCAACACTACCTTATAAATAGGTT
>Ga0123342_1003458_pt1 | contig 25293 bp, 5 predicted proteins | sample Turbeawhitnodule_FD_89960 | JGI IMG/M metagenome (GOLD analysis project Ga0123342, IMG submission 89960) | Root nodule microbial communities of legume samples collected from Mexico - Turtle bean Mexico white nodule | ecosystem: Host-associated > Plants > Roots > Nodule | place: Mexico: Nepantla... | reverse complement strand
CTGGGTCAAAAGCAATTGCTTCAACTAATGGAGGTCTAGACAAGTACTCCCCATGAAATCCCCTCAGCAGGTGTGAAGCATTTATGAAAGAGAAGCCATCAATGTGAAACTCAGTCACCCAATACCGCAGACTATCCAGAATCAAGTTTTGCACTATAGGATAGTTACAGTTCAAAGCACTCTGTATCTTCAAATCACCAACTCCATTTGCTAGGTAGTAGGATGAATCATCAATTCCCTGTAGAGCACCAATCTCAGCAGTATTTGAGAAAACTACTTCCACTAGAACTTCTATCCCATTGGCATGCATAGTTTTAACCATCTCTTTCATAGAGGCCATAGTAGACACAGGACCACCAGATGGTCCATAAATGTGCATCAGGGAGAAAAAATGGCAAGGAAAATATGGTCCTTTTTTTTCATCAAATGTGAAAACCGGCTCCAGCAGAACAGCATTCACGCCTAGATCTTTAAAATGTTGAACCTTCTCAGCCAAACCAGTAAAAGTCCCAGCTGAACCACTTGGAAGTTGGCTTGAGTTATGCTGTGTAAAGCGCTTGACATTCAACCTATAAACCACTAGCTCCTCCATGGACAAATCTGGGTGAAAATCACCACCCCAGTCAAAAGCAGGTTCCTTTCCCAACCATCCAAGATTCTGCACTAGTTCAAGACCACTAGGATAAGAATGACCAACAATCTTAGCATACGGGTCCAAAACAACAAGCTCAGCAGAACTATCACCGTTGTTCTGCTTATGAACACCCCCTCTGCAGCGATAACCATAGCTCACAAAATTCTTGACACTCTCAAACGAGACATGCCAGATGTCACCTGACCTATTCACATAGGGATCCAAATCAACTTCCAAAGCAGGCTTCTCCACACCCTTCTCATCATACAAGCACAAAACCACACTCTCAGCATGTCTTGAGAAAATAGCGAAATTCACAGACCCATCAGGAGAATAAGAGAGCCCCAAAGGACCCGGGTAACCCGGTAGCAAACCAACCGGCACGCAAAAATTCGTTCTCCTATGGCTTATAATCTCCAACCCTGCATCCAAAGATGACATCAAGAAAAATGACAAGTACAAAGGAACATATTTGGCATCAAATTCCAACTCAACTCCAAACTTGCAAACAGAAGTTTGCACCAAAGGACTAACATTCATCCGCTTTGCCGCATTCCCACTCAAACCAGTCGAATCCATATCCACAAAACAAGATGAGTCACCTCTATACACACCCCAACACAACACCAATGTTTCACTGTCACCACAATGATTCACATCCAACGAAGAAATCTCAATGTAAACAAAATACCTATCTTTTTTCTTTGTGACATAAACTTTCACCAAACCCCCACCAGTTTCCGTCCTAAACAAATACGCCAACGCCCCTTTTAGGTCTTCCGGCCGCGTAAAGGGTTCGACTTGCTGCTCCGTCTCCTCAATGGACAATCGTGAAGTGGCACACAATTTGGAGGATGGGTTTCGGAAAAAGGGGAAAAAGTGGTTTTGCAATCCAAGTTGGCGTTGCTTCCTTTGGATCAAGGGTTTGTGAAAGCCAACGCATTTGGCTCCGAATTTGTGTTGATTGAAAGGAATGAGTGAGAATGAGAAGGCTGACACAACACTTGCCATAGTTGAATCCGAGGAAGGAAATTGAGTAGTTGCTATTTACAGCATTGCATTAGGTTGGAGTGACAGAGATTCAGTAAGGTTGTTTTTATGAGTGATGGAAACTTCCATTGTCGATCTGAAGAGTAACTGAAAGAAGGAACACTAAGGTAACGGTTACGCTGAAGACACACTGCTGCTTCTCTCATTACCGTCAGATATGTGAATCTCGTAATGAACGGTTGGGATGTTTGACGGTTAACTGGTTGGTCCAGTTGGTACTGATGTTCAATTACTGGGTTTGAAATTGCAATTCCGTCCTTCTCTCAGGGCTTTGTTACCTTTTGGCCAACGAATGCCACAAAATATCATATTTAAAGGTCCCTTCAAATTTTATTTTATGCACTAATTGAGAGATATTTACACTTCTTACAAGAAAGAAATAAGGTTATTTTAAAGATATTTAAACATTTAAGTAGGTAAAAAGTATTTATGGATTATAAAGGTTATTAGATGTATATTTCATGATAATTTATTTATACTTTATTATCATATTTATGGATTGTAATGATTATTGAGTGCATATTTTATGACAATTTATTTATACTTTATTATCATGGATTCTGTTGAGGCTTAATCTTCTTATTAATTTATGTTTATAATTTATTTAGCAAATTATTTTTTATTTAAGATCTTTGATTAAGTTCTTCTTTTGAGGGTCTCTTGTTTAAACAATGTGGATAGTCAAACTTAACTTATTGTTCAAATGACAGAAATGAAAATTGGTAATAGTTCAACCATTTGGAGTGATATGAATGAGAGATAAAAAAATTTAAGAGTAATAAGACTTCTCATTTTCAAATATTCAAATAATCTAAAGACTGATTATAATGATTATAAGAGATTGAGATAAAACACTCTTAATTATTTAATATTTGATTATATCACTAATATAAAGTATTTGTTACTTTTATTAACAACTCATTGTTTTTGTATTTGTAGAATACCTAACTTACTAATTTTGGTGGAATTTTCCTTTCTAACTTTAACTTTTTCTTTTATTTAACCATTGTTATCTAGTAATGAATATTGTTCTCGAACGACATCCTTTGACCCTCCTATCTCCGTCTGAGAAAATCGTACTTCCTTGATCAAAGAATCTTTCACCTGCAAAGATAAAGGGTGCCTTGACGATCGTTTGCACTCCGACGTTCAAGTCAGTATAAGGACAAATAAACACTAAGTGTATAAAGTAGTTTCAATCTTAGAAAATTGTGTCCCTTGCTATAGGGTTCTTAGCACCCTTTATATAGGTTGAAACTAGGATTTACCTTTGTTCCTTTACCGATGTCTAGGGTTCCTTGGAGAATGTCCCTGCGCCGCTATGACATAATCTTAGCGTAATCTGGTACATGGAACATCCCTTAACTGGAGTGCAACGACTAACAGAATGGTCGCCTGGGTACCAACTTGTGCACCAAGTCTCTGGGGTCATCTGTTTTGCGGGTGCCCTAAGTATTCACGTGTCATGCATGCAACTTCCTTCAGAAACCCTAACCCTAATGGGCCTTAGCGCTTCCAAGGACTGTTTACTCGTGTCGCGCCTGAACGCGCTATACACCACCTGCATGGATCCCTCGTGACTTAGGCTTTTCTCATTTTTATCGTTTTAAATGATAACTGTGTAATTCTGGGATCGACCTTACGTGGCCCAATATAACTGTTTAAACAATCGACGTCCGATCTCTCCCTCTTTTGATGAGGCCTGATGTCGATCTCCAACGTCGAAGTTTATAGTACCGATGTCCAAAGACTAACCATCACCCTGATATGCTTATCCAGGACCTACCTCACGTGGTCCATCTTTACTATCAGGCACCGGTGTGCGATGTTTGAAGTCAGTCGATGACCGAGGACTGGTCAGGACAAATATAAATGGAAAAAAAGTACAATATTGTAGAAATGATTTATAGTTAAAATTTAAAATTAATATATTTTAAAACTAGTGGGATTCATCAATATTTTATATTTATTTTTATATTATTTTTTCAATCAAACACCTTTAACTTTTATTTTATTTTTTACCTATTTTCACTCATCTCTATTTTTATTCACTTTTTATTTTTCTCTTGTCTACCATATAAACCATTAAAAATAGGTATAAATTTTAAAAGAGTTTAATTACGTATTTAATTGTATGGTTGTTGTGCAAATTTTAACTTTTGGTTTATTACATTTACAAATTATCCATTCTAATACTTATAAAATAAAAACAATAATCATACTTGAAAAAACTACTTTACAGGTAAAGTTTTTATTCTTGTTGAATTTACTTTACAAATAATTTCCACTTTGGACTCAATATGTTGTATGTGAAACTTGTTTCTTGGATAGGGATAATAAAGCAAACCAATTTACTAGTCCGCTATTAGTATGACACGACCAACTCACATATTTTTTTAAAATTTATTATAATTAAAAATATTAATATTTTTTGTATTTTTAAAAATATGTAAATTTGTAATAATATTTTAATTTAAATTATAAACATTTATTTTAATTATAAATTATAATTCAGTAGTTTAATATATAAAAATATTTTTTCAATATCAATTAAATGCATTGATTAAAAAGCAAGTAGTTAAATTCTTAAAAAAATCATAATTAAATGTGTCTTTAATATATATCAGCGGCATGATGATGAATTTACCCATTTTATCAACCATATGGTTAGGTGTGTCAAGTTCATTAGATTTGGAACCATTGAAGAGTATAAAGCTTTACATTATTTATAACAAAGGAGGACTATAATTGCTAATATTATAAACATTTGAGACCCTTATATAAACTAAACTAAGACATTTTGAGGATTTGTTTGCAAACTTGATAACTTCCAAAACTTAATTTTACAGGTAAACTATTAATGGATTTTATGTGGAGTTCACCTAGCCTTAGGAGAGGATGAAGAGGAATAATGAGATAAGAGAAAAAGAGTTTGTGTTGTGTTGTGTCACATAATCCGTCAACTCTTTTCTGTCTTCTCTCAATTCTCTTACTCACTCACTCACTCCTCACCGTTCCCTTCTTTATCAAACTGTTATCAGAAACAGACATCTCTTCATTATTCATTCTTTCCATTCAAGAGTTTTGTCGTTTGTGGCTTGTCTATCTGCAAGACTGTATTAACACCGCCGAATGAACCAATCACTTGTGCAACAAATTTATATAAAAAGTGGTAAAAATTTGATAAAAAGACGTACTGTAAAAACCTTCTGTAAAGATAAATTTCTTTTTGATGCGGATACAATTATCACAAAAGAAACAGTTATTTTAATCCCAGAGCTGTTATTTTTCACTTATTGTACATATTGAACAGAGTATTTTCTACATTAGTTACAAGAAAATAAAACATACTGATATTTACACAAGAAATAACATTTTTGGAAGGCAATGGATATCAACAGGATGTTACGATGCTATTGGTTTTGGGAATGCTGCTTGATGCATCTCAAATTTCAACTAAAAATAGTTGATTCTCATTCAAATTTCAACTTTTCTTGGAATCTCAAATGAACTGTACCTTAGCAACTGCCGGTTTCACTACCATTTTTGCTACTCCGAGTAGGTCTTGTAGTCTGAATTAGTGGATTATCCTCTTCATCATCAACGACTACTGGTTTTTCAAAATCATCGTCCTTAAAAACTGGGTGTACGTAAGCCTTCTGAAGGTAAAGTCTCAGGTTTAAGTTTGGCTCAACAGCACGTTCAAGTGTATCCTTCACCATGGCTTCCTGTCAAATCTCAAATATGTCAGCTAATACAGGACCATAATTAATATCTGCCTCTCAAAACTATATCTACTCAGATTCTGTTAGGATAAACTTCTGTACAGACACATACAAAAAAAAATCAAGTAAAATGCATTGAACTTTTCCTTAAAATAAAAACAATTTATGTATCTTTCTTTTAATAAAAATTAAGTGAATATGATAACAGCAGATATATCTGACATGCCAAACCACATAACACAACTTGTTTCCTTGTACATATGGTTGTTCTCTGTAACATACACAATAATACTTTAACATGTATATGCATACTTATAATTGCTTAACCAACCTCTAGTGGAAATTTTACAAATGCAGATTCGAAGAGACCTTTGCAATATCTGTGAAACCAGAATGTCAAGATGGGTTGTGCAATAAGCACTAACGTCGACGTTTCTGTACCTCTTGTACTTAACAATCCCATCAGAAGAATTTGAGATATAATCAACCCCGTAACTACTCGCCCATGGACATCTGGCCAAAACGCAGCTCCACTCTCGTATTGCTGGTTATACACATTGATAATCTTTGGACAAGAATAAAAAGTGGTTATTAAGCATTATTAGAAACATTATCATTTTACTTTAATGTAGGACATGCAAGGTTAGTAGGTGAAGCAGCAATCAAAACAATTCCAAAAGTGAGTTTAGCTGTATTTTTCATCTTGCTGTTTCCTGGGCTTGTTTAGGTATGCATAAACTACAACAACAAAATATTGGTGCAGACTTACCTGGTGCCGAAAGATCAAGTAGGCAAAACCAAAGAAGATTACAATGAAGGGGAGAAGAAAAGGTGTGACTGGAGCGTACACCTGCCCCAGCACGAAATATAACTGGATGCGAGGTTCAGATGTAGAAAATTCCAAGCTTCCAGGATCCATTGCATTCTCTCTGTCTTGCTCCGTCTTCACCAAGAATGTGTTTTTAAGGTGGAAAGTAATTAACGGAGATAACCTGAGAATCTCTGCAGCTATTCCAGCCCAACCATCCACCATTATGTATGTGATGAAAAATGTGGCTTTCATGGGGATTGTACTGCCAACAGTTTTTGTGAACCTGAAAATTAATATTCCATGTCAGATGCTGCCAATCTCAGTGTCCATATAAAATATCTAAACTAAACAAATTCAGAGCCTACTCTGTAGAGGGCTGGTTAAGAAACTGCTGAAGTTGCTGAAATGCTGTTCCTGTTATTATACTCCCAAGGAATACATTGATGAGAATAAACAAGTAATATTTGGAAGCTGACCTCCGATCCAAACCTGAAAGGGAAGTAAAACCTTCCATTTTGGACATCGTCATCAGAATTTTCGGAAGCAACGCAAGAAATATCTTTAATGCTAGCCCTGGAAGAAATCCTTGAATGAGAGACTTCACCGATGGCCTGCAACAGAGTAACTCAGTGCATCAAACCACATCCATTACAGAAAGAAATGGCGCTTTTGAAACAATAAATATTCCATAGTAAGCCACTTAAATATTTCAGTAATTCACTCAACAAAAGATTTCAAGATCAACTTAATTGAAGACTAAACTCAAATTAGGAAACCAAACTAAAAATCTTTACGAAACTGCATTTAATATTCATCTAAAAAAAATAGTAAACATATACGTAATACCTCTCTAGATGTACAAAAAAAAATACAATATAAATAAGAAATTAATATTATTAATACTTTTGAAATAGTTATCAAATTTGTAATACATTGTTTATTACACTAAATTAGTATTAAATTTATTAAAAACATTAACTAATTTAATTTTTGAATTGTATATTAATCTTTTGAAATAACAACTTTTTTAGTTTTTAAAGTAAATAATAAAAAGGGCTGATATTTTATTATTTTAAAATTAAATGAATGTTTTTGTAATTTCGTAAACTTGACTGATTTGTATTCTTAATTTCAGAGAATAATTTGGTGTGTATTTATAAAATAATTAAATTGTTAAACATCTTGTAAGATTAATAATTTATACTATTGTATTATAAATTGAAATTATAAACATGATTCAGTTATTATTCACAATACTGTCGGAATTCGATCCTCTAGAGTCAAATTCTGACATGTGAACAATTATCACCCGTATAAAAAAAATCTATATTTATCATTGTTTATGGAAGGTAAACTATTCATAAGTTAAAATTCAAGAGAATTGATTTCCGACATGTAAATAGTAGACAAGTCTATTTGAATAAATAAAGTTTAAAATAATTTATTTGGAAAAAAATCTCCTCTATATACATTTCACATATTATTCAGTTAATAAAAGAATATATTTCAACTATTTCTAACTATGATTCTTTGAATCTTTATTCATCTATTTACTTTTCTTAATTGCATATTAGTTTCAATTTTTTTTTAAAAAATATTATGCCACAACTTAAATATATAACCTCAAAATATAGTTTATATATTTGAAAATATTTATTTATTTTAAGTTTAAATAGTAATATAATTTATATATTTAAATTATTTTTTCTTATAAAATTTATTAATATAAAATAAACATTTATATTTTATAATTATATAGTAAAATATTAATTTATAATAATCAGATTGATTAGTAAAGGAGATGTAATTTTATCCAATAATATAGTTAAATTCATTCTAATTGATTACATTACAAAATATTTAAGGTGATTACATAAAAAAAAAACACTTATTATATTTTTACATGTTCATTTAATATTTAAAAAAAAAAGAAGCCAAAAATAAATTAAAAACAACAACTTATTTAGAATAGTTTATAAAAATAAACAAGTGTAAAAGTGGTTTTCAAAATTGACTAACATTGAAAGCTTTTTATTAAAAAAAAAAAGTAGTTTTCAAAAAACACATAGGACCACATTTAATAGAAAAATAAAATAATTATAATTGGAAAAAATTTCTTTAACACCACAAATACACTAAACACATATACCTGCAAACACATTATAATAATTGTAATCAAACATTTGTACTGTTTTTGAAACAATCACTTTTTTTTATCATTTTTTTTCAAAAACACGTTATTTCTAATTTAACAAACCCTAGTTAGTTTTAAATGATTGAAAATGCTAACCATAAGTTTGATTACAGGTGAAAATATACTGAAAAGTGTAATGCAATCACGAAAGCCTTAAATGATTATGTAACAAAAGAAGACTTAGATGATTGGCATAAGAATCCCTTAAATGATTATAGAATAATGAAAACATTTAATGTTTTGAGAATTTTAAAAGATATATATTTTCCCTGGTTACATGGGATTTGAGTAGTTTATATGAGATCTTATGTTTAAACTTCAGTTTTGTGGGAGGGAAAAATGAAAAATCAAGTAGAAATTTATTAGCAATTTAGCATTCAAATTTAGTATAGTAAAATTAATAACTGGTATGAGATTGAGACCACTTACTTTTGGATTATAGGCTTCAAGAAAGGAAAGACCTTCATAATTGACTCAATGTTGGCCAAAGATTGGACAAATGCTATTGGTATCATAAAGCAAAATGTCAGCAAAAATAAAGAAACGGTCATGACCAATCTTCTCATGCTGAGGTCAAAATATGGAATTGCAAGATTTTCCCAAAAGACATCCCGAGGCTCAGGAGCCCATTCTGTGAGCCAAATTGTAGTATTACTGGTTTGCTGAGTTTGAGCGCACACAGCAGCCCCCCATCGTGTTTTGAATGAAACAAAAGCTGCAGGAATAACAGCTTCCGGATTGTTTATAACATGTTCTCTTTCTTCCGCTTCCTGTTTGAAATCATCGAAAGAAATCAATACCCACATATCAACTGATTTAGCCAGTAAAAGTTGCATCTAGTCTGGTTTCCACCTTTGACGAATCTATCCGTAAATATTTATAAAAAACTAAAATCAATTTATGTGATAAAAAAAATATATAACTTTTCTAAAATTTTATTTTTAACTGATGCATAAACTAATTTTAATTTATAAAAATACTAATTTCATTTTCCTTTATAAAAGTATTTGTAATAAAATTCTTCCAAACATGTCTAATGACTAAATTTCCGTTTATTCTTCCCATTCTCTTTTTTTCCCCTCCCCTTACACATACGGGCGCAAGGTGAATCTTTGCAATTAAAATTTATATCATGCATGTAAACTACAAGTTCAAGTAGCCGTCATTCCTGGCATTTTAATTTTAAAATAAACTAATAATTGACTAGCCATATGTTAGTTTCCGAGTACCTGCAAGGAAAAACAGAAACCGTGCCATTTACAACTTGTACATGTACCACTTGGAATTTTCCGATATAAACATGAGGATAATAATCAAAAGCGAGAACAACCAAATTAGCAAGTGAAACAAGAGCATGGAATGAAACGATATGTCCAAAATGTTTTGAGTTCCCTAAATATAACATGATATCCCATTTCTAAAAGCAAAGTAGCTCATTATCTCCACTGGTTATAGCAATGATATGTAATTACCATAATTTGATTACTTCATATTATTATAAAAGTGATAAGAGTAGGCAAGCTGACCTGATAAAATCTGTGAAAAGGAACTATAATTACATAAAGGGATAAGAAGGGTGACATTGACGTATCCATTGTATAATTTGATCAGTACTTACTTCTTTGCTCTGTTTATCAATTTGTGCAGAGTAATGATCAATAGCATCAACTTTATTCCCCAATAAACCCATGAAACCTGTCTATAGATAAAAAATCAAGTCGTGAACCAAAAGGTTATTAGTTGATGCCACTTCATGGCTATTCTCGTGAAAAAGAAAATGCCAAAAGGGGGTCTCTTCTACTGAAATTAGAAGTTATTTAGTAGTAAATCGTGAAAAGAAAGCTACCCGAGTAGTTGGCCTCTTGGAAGGACTTCTTTCGTATTTGTTTTGGTAATAAATATACCAGTTCATACATTGCTTCTTCTGTGCAACTATTGCTGCAAGCTTGTTCGCGTTATAAACAACCTATCAATAATTGATAATAAATTATTCTTTTGTTACACGAGAGAAAATCGAATAAGTAATACAGATTCAAGATTCATAATAGAAGATCCTCAAAAATTGAAGTAACTCTCAGTAAATTACAAATCATAATTCCTAAGAGGAACGCCAATATGTTAAAATGTTGGGTTTTGACCCGTAATTCTTAGTTGAATAAGGGTCCATGGTTTCCCATTTTTAAGTTTTAACTATATATCAAGATAAGTGAGATATATAGTTCGTATCATGATACAGACTTTTTGTTTATCCATCAAATAAATTACTGTAAGTTACCGCGAGGGCGCAAGTGTTTAAGTGAAGTCCACTCAGTACAAAAAGGGTGAGTTGAGTAACACTAACACATAAGTAAAAAGAACTATAAATTTAATGTTTTTTTAGTTTTGAATTGAGTGTAGTATCAAATTCATTTGCATTAGACTCGTAGCTCATTGAAGAAAATCTCTCCATGTTTCTCTTCTTTGGATTTCTCAGCAACAATAAAATAATACTAGTATTGATTGGTAGGATTATGGGAATGAGAGAGAACATATTGTGAGTAATGTTAGAGGAAGGTTGTCAACCTCGTCCGTAAAAGTTGCAGGGAATTATAAGGTTTATAGCTTTGTCAATAAAATTGTAATAGCAGTATGTATGAGGATTTGCAACTTATACAAAGTTGTTAATAGTGGTGGGAGTATTACTTATTCAAGGATTTGGACGTGTTGGATCACTTTAAATTTTAAGCTTGATGTGTTTGCAATATTTTGTATTACTATGTGTTTATGACGCGTTTTTGCATATATACATCTATTTTTCCCAGGTTCGGGTCACCCTTTATGTGAGGGTTTAAGTAAGCACACGAAGAGGGGAAGTGGTAATTCCCAAACAAAAACAACTAAGAAAAAGTATACATTTTTTACAGATTATTTCTATTTGCAATTAAGCAACATACCTGATGCATTAGATAGTGATCAGGATGGTTGACGCAAAAAAAATGTTCGATGTGCTCAGTGACAGATTCATCGGGATCTGGGGGAACACTCCTCACCAGGACCTGTAAAAATATGAGTGGTTATTACAAACAATATTCAGCTTGCTAAAGGACGGCTGGAAATCGGCTGCAATTATTAGCTCAATCCTTCCAATAACGGGAAACAAAAACAAACACATGCATTATAGCATAAATGAACGCCGCAACTTAAAACTCTTTTGGAAAGTGACCCAGGAATAAGCAAATGGTATTCAACATAGAATACAGCTAAACAAGCAACTGAAAAGGATAGTTTTGCTAGCAAGTCTCCTAAAAATGCTAAATACGGATACTAACTTTCAGATCGTCAATGTCCAATCAAACATATACAAGCTGAAAGACCATCGCATTTAATATTCAACATTAGAAGACAACTAGCAAGCATCTAACAAGGATAGTTTTGATAGCAAGTCTGCTAAAATTACTAAAAATACGGATACTAACTTTCTGATCATTAATATCCTATAAAACAAATACAAGCTTAAAGACTATTATCATGTTTAATTGTAGAATGCATGGCATGAAAATAGGGAGAGTAGAAATCCCCATCCATGCACAGGGCCGCCAGTATAAGCCAGCGGGCGTACACACTCTGTCGTTGTAATATAATATTAGCACTAGATTCGGATTTTTTTAATAATTTTACATGGATGAAACAGAACCGGATGTTTTAACAAAATCCCTTCCTTTGAATTACTAGAAAAAGTATTCAGTCAAATGTTGGATCCACTGATCCAGGAGCATTTGAGGAAGAACCTGACATGTCAAAGAAATACAATGGTAACTCGGCCACAAAATAACACACAGAATTACATGATATTCAGATAAGATAAACTTCCGTAAATATGAGTAGCCACTCTCTTCGTATCGGCAAGAAAATGGATTTGTAGGAGCTAGAACACCATAAATGAAAAAATTTAGGTACCGATTTTCCATGTTTTTTCTTTGTTATGAAGGGCAGTGAAGCAGCGAAGGAGGCTTAGTGAAAATGACCAACTTACAGTAAATTGGTCCGGACGACGACTTTCAGCTGCCACAAATCGCAATCTCATTGCTGCTACATTCTTGTACTCCTTATAGAGACTATAGCATGTCCAAAATGAGAAGACATATGACATTACAATATGCGCCCAAAACCTGGAAGAAAACGAAGTGAAATCTCGAAACATCAACTGCAAAGCAGGCAGATTACGTAACGCGAAACTCAAGGCGAAAAATTAGAGTCTGAAACCCTATTAAAATAAAAGAGGAAGAGGAAGTTAAGTCAATTAATATTTAAACTTTTAGAGGTATTCTGATTTTCTTAATAAAAAGGCAAAGATCAAAGTTGCAATTACGTTCCCAACACAACCAATAACTTCCATTTATAAAGAATCCACATTATGAGAGCAAGAGAAAGAAACTCAGAGTTGGTACAACAGTCATAAATCTAACCTATCTGATCCAAATGGAATGTTTGATATTGAAATCTTGTCAATATCGCTATAAGTCAAATTCTTAGTTCCCGGTGCTTCCAATGTTTTCCCTGTCCAGTTAACAGGAACCAAAACCATAAAAGCAAGCAGGGTAATGGGGGCAAATATTTTGAACCTGTACACGAGTATTCCAATCAGATAAAAAAATATATCACAAAAGAAAACGGGTCAAATATTTAAATACAAGACAGTATATCAGATATTGCTGTCCCTCTTAAACTAAGTCCATTTGTACGTATGTAAATATCAATGCGATACTTGGTGCACAACTCACCCTAGAAGATATATTCGAATGTACACTGCTGAGTCAAGGCCTGCATGATCAATAAGTTCTGGTTCTGGCATACGCAATGCTGCAGGCATCCAGTTCAGAAACCTGATGTAGGTCCCACAGTCCAAGTTAACAAATTTCTTTACCGTTGAGGAACCTGTTGGGCTGCCTCTTATCCCCTTCAGATACCATTTTGGGAAGTAGACCCGGTCATTAAAGGGCTGAAGTCGCAATACTGCAAATGCTAACAGGAATGCCAATGCAGTCAACAGATTGATGGATGCCGAAAGACTAATATCTGCAATACTCGCCATTATATTCTTTCTCAAGGCTTAATCTGTATCATATACAAACATCCCAAATTGGTTTTCCATTTTGCAACCATCAAGTCGTACTATATCTTATGTATTTAACTACATCTAAATCAATAACTTCTATAATTTATTATAAATGTTATCTCAATCTCAAACACATAAATGGTTATTCATTGCATTTTATCCTGCATTCTAAAAAAGCCAAATTTGAACAAAAAATTGTTTAATTAGTTTCCATTTTCCGCCACAATGCTCCACAAGCTACTAAGCATCAATGTCGTAATTATGTATCAAGCACAAGCACTCAACTGATATGTGATGAACTAGAGAAGTCGTAGATAAAAGAACCACATTAACTACTTTTTATCCAGCACTTATTAGAGAAGTCAAAATTCAAATTATAATATAAACCAATAATAACTTCATAATTTATAACACAAAGTGCATGCATTTTTTTTATCAGAAAGTGCATGCATTTAATCACAGACCATTACTAGCAGCATTCAACTCAACACTTTAGAGGAACCAAATTTGAATAAAACTAGTTCTTCTCTAACTGGCTTCCATTTTTCACACCACAATTGTCAACAAGTCAAAGACACTTCATAGTTATGAATTTGAAAGGTTATCTGAACCAGGTCAAAATTCAGATTAAAGGAGAAAAAAATAAAACCTATTATATCTACATTTTTCTCTCAGTTTCTCACTATCTCGCTAGGTTTCATCTACTAGAGTTAAGCTGTCCGTTAATCTTCATTTAAATCAATAACTTCATAATTTATCATATCTCTGCAAGCATCACATCCTCCGCCATTATTAATGACATTCTATCTTTCACTTTAATTATAAATCAATAACTTCATAATTTATTATAGAAATTCAGGCATATTTTACCGAAATCTAGACGTTATCAACAACGTTTAATCCTCCACTAGGAATTATTTACAAATTTCTTCTCTGACTAGCTTCCACTTTCCACTTTCCACACCACAACGATGAACAAGTTACACGCATCAATCTGGAGTCGAGTCATAGCTGTGTATTCAGGCATTCAACTGTTCTCAGATGAACCAGCGCAAAATTCAGATAAAAGAACCAGAGAAACAAAGAAAACCATCAGTTTCATCAACTTCTATTGTTATCTAAGCTAGCATGCACGCAAGAGCAATTATTAGCGCCATTGCAAATTCCAGAACGTTCAAAATAAGCAAACGTCTAAACCTAACACAAGAGCATTGAGGATTGGAACGGAAATTTACGGGACAATTTCACTGTGAAAGCTTCTATCCGGCGACGAATCCTGAATGTGAATGCATGTTTGGTTGATAGGAAAAGAAAAGCGGTGGCCGCGCTGTGGTTTCCGTGTTTGTAAAACGAGAGAGAGCAGAATTTGTTCTGGTGGCGGTGTCTAAACAGCGGAGAGAAAAATGCGAAGTGAATTTAATTACGCTCTTTGCGCGCAGAGAAAGAGAGGGATTGTGTTGGGCGCCAAAAGCTTCGGAGGCATGTCAAATAGTTACCATCCTTTTTTACCGTTTTCTCTTTGATCTGGACTCACCGCTTACTAATGCCGCTACTTACCATCAACGCGGAAAATTTGGAATTTTTTTTATTTAAGATTAGTTTATTTTAATTATTTAAAAGTATCATAAATGCTTTCTAATTTTAAACGTTTAAAATATGTTACGAATACTTTTAAACACATTATTTTTATACTTTCCTCACATTATTTAAAAGTTGAGTTTACAAATAATTTAAATATTTTTTTTAATTTATCAAAATGATTTAAGTACAAAATTAAAATCTTAAGAGAGTTCTAAACTTCAAAATAAACTGTAGTCAGATATATTGATTGATTTTATTAATATTATCTCGACATATTTAAAGACGAACTAATTTTAATAATTAAAATTTATAAAATAATTTCTAAAAAATTAAAGTTTTCAAACATTTGTAAATACTTTATTAAAATTAAGAATAGTTTAAATAAGTAAAATCTTATAAAAACATGGGAAAGACAATAAGAAAGTCTCTCGCAATCTTACGAAAGCTTGAAAGTTTGGGTGTGATTTATACGTAGAGTAGCAAGGTTTTGATTTATTTATATTTATATTTTATATAGAAAGATTGATAAATGTTACTAATATAAAATAATTTGTATTCGTAACTACGGCACTGAAGTTTAGGTATCTATACTGTACTTTTTTGTGTTCGTTTTAAAAAATTCTTCCAATAACAAGGAGGAAATTATTTTTTTCATGAATTATTGATTAATGTTTAAAATTAAGAACGAATTTAAAACTTGTTAAAATGTTTTTTTTTTTAATTTAAACTTTTAGAACACGTTAGTATCTTCATGTAACAGAAAATAGACGAGATCAAATAACTAAATTCGAACTTACTATGTTTATTATATTATTGGAAGATTTTAATATTATACAAATTATTTATAAATTATTTATTGCAAACAGTTATTATTTCAGTATTTATGTAAATAATATTATTCAGTAGAAAATTCGTATAATGAATGATAAATTACAATGTCATATTAAGATTTATTATATATTAAACTCCTACTTTATAATTGTAAAATTAAAAAGTGAAAGGAAAGAATATTATTAATTCAAATTTGAAAAAAAAATGAGTAGCCCATTGCAATAAAACATAAAAAATAAAATAGATACTTTTTAATTTATATTATATTTTAATATATGAACAAATTGAATTGTCACAAAATAATGAGTATCGGCATTTAATAAATATTTTAACTCTACTTTTATATAAAGAAAATCATTTGCGGAAAGGGTAAGTTAAAAGACGACTTAGAGTGAGAATAAGTTCAAAGTATATATTTACATATATTGAAAGAAAATTAAATTTCATGTATTTACAAAGCGAAATAAATTTTAAGGATAATTATATTAAAATAGAGTTATATATATATATAATGCAAAAACACAATATCATAACATATTAAAGTATTTTTCTTTTTCGTTTATATTTACATTTTCTTATTCTCTACATTAAACCATTACCAGATATTTTGTCCACCATTGACATTGACTTGGGGGACCTTGACACCGTTACCCGCTGGGCAGAAACCCATAAAATCCCATAAAACCGACACACCCCTCACGCCGAGGCTACCAACTCGTGCGTGGAGATATATGTTATGGGTGGTTCGATAACGGCCCGATAGCGGGTGGTGGTCCGATAACGGCCCGATAGCGGGTGGCCTAATAAGCCCAACAAACACTCGCTATGATAGGCTTGAAATGGCTCTAATACCATGTTAAGAAGTAGACTTTAAGCCTAACTCAACCCCATAAAACCGGCTCATGAGATGAGGTTTGCACCCACTTATATACAATGAATTGTCTTAATCTCTAGTCGATGTGGGACCTCCAACACTTTCTCAGTCTCGTTCTCGCAGTCTCATTCTCACTCTTAGTCTCGTTCAATTGATTCATCTCATTTTCTCGTTCCTTGCTCAAACTCAGATAAGTCTTTCTCAATCTCTATATCTCGTGATTGCGACTCGCAATATTGTTGGTGACGATGCTCAAACACAGGTACTTTAATCTGATTTTTAGTATTAGAGACTTCAAGTTGTTCTTACAATTTGGCAGAGTTTTTTGTTTTTTATTTGATTTTCATTTTCATTTTCGCTTCGTTTTCATTTGATTTTTAATTGTTGTGAATCGTAATGACTCTCACATTTGAACTTTTTTTAGCAATTGTTACAGTGTTATCATCATTTGATATTTTTTTCCTCTTTTAGATTTTTTAGCCATTTGGTTTTGTTGATAAATTCCAAATTGTTGCACAAAAGGATGTTGTTAATCTTTCCAGATTATTGTGATATTAGTCTCTTTGTGTATATCACATTATAGAAGGTTAATATAACCAATATATATTATTTCTATATAATTGTACAAATGAATGTTAATATTACTTCATTACACAATATGTTTCATTAATTTATGCCAAACTTTTGTTATTTAGTGTATGTTATAATTTGGTTGGTTGTCATATATATGGTGCTCTTGTGCAAAACATGCCAATTAGAGAAGTTTCATGACATATTATGTGTATGTGGCTGTTGTGATAATATTGGTCCTAGGTAACTAGGTTTTTTAAGTTATTGGTGAATTGATGCATGTTTTAAATAATTTTATTGGGGTTAAGTTACCCTCAGATTTTGGTTGATTTGTTGGGTGGGAATAATACGTATGATGGGTCATGGTTAGGGATAAAGTGCAATGGGGATGGAAAGGTGAAAATGGTTATTTTGAATAACTTTAATCTTAGTGGTACTTTAAGTCTTTTTATTGGCAAGTTGGATTCTTTGTTTGGAATAAGGTTGGGAGGTAATGATATCAGTGGTAGGATACCCAGTAATTGGATTAGTTTGAACCATAATTGGTTATACATAATAGAATTGTTGAGCACTTTAAATAGAGTCGTCATAGAGACCTCTGAACCTATATGTGAATGTGAAGAGCTGTAACAGATAGAACATTATCAATAGCCAGTTAACAACTCCTTTGACTGTAAACTATTAAAAGGTTTTCAATAAATATACGATTACTTAGCCTTAATCAATATTTTCCTCATTAGATTCAAAAAGAAAATTGTAATGTGACTTTTGATAAGTCATTTATCTTCTTTGAGATAGCAAGATCCCTTTAGTTATGAGATTTTCTTTTTGTTTTTCTTTTAAAGACGCTTATAGTCAAGAAAGTCATGTTTATTTTACCTTGTTTCCCACTCTCACTGTGCTTCCTGGGCTTTACTTGATCTCTTTATTATATTTATTTTCTCGTCACTTTTGTCTATTCTTTTTAGCTATAGCATATAATATTTCATTAAGAAATCCTCTTGAAATAAGACATTGCATTTAATATTTAATTAAGAAATCCTCTTGAAAGAGGACATTCCGATATGAAATAAAGTCAGTTGTTGTGTTTATTAGTTTTGCTATCTGCTTAGTAATCTCTGTTTTTATTTCAACATAACAAGCTTCGTAGTCTCATCCCTTTATTTAAGGAGTAAATGAAACAAATTTTAAATATATCAATTTAATTTTTCAATTTACATTTATACCTTTCATTATAGTTTTTAGTTTAGGGTTTTTATTATATATAATTTTTCAAGTTTTCAACTACTCATTTTTCAAATATAGTCATCATCTTCGGTTAAAAATGTTAAAAAGTTAGTTCTTATAAATTAACATTCAATTGGTATGTCCATATGTAATCTCTTAAAAAATAACTTAAAAAACAACCATTAAGACAAATACCCCACCTTAAAAAGTTTGCATTTTCTACTTAACTTAGAAAGCTCATTCATTACTTGGGTTAAAATGAAAACACTCATAAAAGAGTCAAAAAATAATCTTAGTATATAATATTCACTTACTTTTTATGTTGGTTATAATTTTAACTAAGATTTATTTTAAAAGTATTTTGGTTTGTATAAATCATTTATCTATGATTTTGAATGCTTGCACCCTCCACTTCCGAAAATACTTGAAACTTGATATACTAAATATATGTGTTTGTGATTGAAGAAGAAAATTGTGGCGTTTTGTTCTTGTGATTTTGTTTTTGTAGAAGAGCTTAATTCACATGGTTCTTGTTATCATGGGATATATGTTGTTTATGTGTGCATGAACCAATATATAATGCCTTTCTTGTAATTCATTTACTTCCTTTCGTTTCTTTTCCAATCGTTCATTAATTCTCCTTTTCATCCTCACTCATGTTAATCTCCTGCAATTATTATTTTCTTTAATCAAAGTGTCACGTTAGGAAAATTAATGAAGTTAGAGAATTACTACAGTCACTTCCATTCTCATCTGATCAAAGCAATATCAAGTTTTATGGGCATACAAACATTGACATAAATTTCACTTATCACCAACCATGGCTTCACTAGACTGAGATTTGGGTTTGTAGAAGAACACAATAGTATGTTATTTTATTAGGCGAATTGATTTCTATATTACGTGTGAACAAGCTTTTATAGTTTTCTTTTCAATAAAGATGTCTCTTATTCGAAATAAACTCAAATTTTATACTATACAAATTTTTTGACGATAAAGATGCCCTATTTTTCTTGTTCCTCTCAAGTTAACACTTTCAAGGTGTTGATATATTTCATTTAAATTTCAGACCCAGGATAATAATGATGTCATGGCTTATTGGTTATCCAATGCCTCTACACTTCTCTTGTTACTCCAGCGTACACTGAAGGCTAGTGGTGCTGTTGGAATGGCTCCGCAACGCCGTCGTTCTTCATCAGCAACCTTGTTTGGGAGGATAACTCAAGTAAGCATAGCTTCTGATTCAACGAACTATTTCAATGAAAAACTTTTATTCTTCAGGTAAGCATAGTTCCCTCTTTCTAGAGTTTCCATGGAACTCTAGCTGGAGTAAATCTTTTCCTAGTCAATGGTAGCGTAAGCAGAGGAGTAGATACATTGTAAGACAAGTTGAAGCCAAGTACCTTGTTTTGCTATTCAAACAACAACTTACAACATATGTGGAAAATATATATGGAATGATTTGTGATAATTTGATGAAAGAAATTTCTCCTTTGCTCGGATTATGCATCCAGGTATGACAATTTATTCTTTAATTTGTAGATTCTACAAACTAGTCTATAATGCATGCTTTAAAATGATTTTTTTTTCCAATTTATACATTTCACATTTCCAAGCCTGGACACCCATATGAGTTCCTTACATAGTTGAGCAAGTTCGCTTACTCAACAATACTCATGGGACTATAATATATTGTTAATTACTATGTAGTATTTATTGAGTGTCACATGGCTTCACCAATTATTCAAATGAATTGTTAATTTTCTTTTTCCTAACTTGGTTATTGAAACATAGGTTGAGGAACTCAAAGAATAATCTGAATGATACAAAAGCCTTTGTTGAACAAGTAATTGAAAAGATTGTAAAAATATAACCACAAAAAGTGATGTCAAATTAATACTATACTTTTCTTCTAATTACTATTTTGTATTGATGTATTGCCATGTGTGCATATTATATTTTGTTGATGACTATATTTATGCTATTTGTAATGTGTTTATATGTTCATTTTATCTTTATAAAAGTTACAGTAAAATACACCCTTTCTCTTTGAGAAATGGTCCAAATAAACACTTTTATTTAAAATTTTAGATGTTTACTTTCTTGAATATATTAACTTTTAGATTTTTTTTTTAATTTTAATTAGATAGTTAAGATTTTATTTAAAAAATATTTGTATGATAAGTGTTTATTATGCAGGGTACATTATGCAAGTAGGAAAATGAATATATTATATTAAAAAAAACACTTTCTATGACAATTATTGTTAATCTACCATAAAAAATATTATTTTTTATGACTAATTTACTTTTACCCATCATAGAAAATAACATTTTGTGATGGTTGAAATATTACCAATCATAGAAAATCACACATTTTATGACGATTTAAAATATCATCTGTCATAGAAAATAAAATATTCTATGACGGTTAAAACATTATCTGTCATAAAAAAATGTTTTCTTTCACATACTTTTTATGTATGATATAAAAGGTGATTTTTCTATGACGGTTGTGCAACCTTCATAAAAAATAATTTTTGTTATGTCTCCCATATCCATGATAGGCATAAAACCGACATAAAAAAAAAATCTATTTTAATGGTCATAAAAATTATTTTTTGTATTAGTGATTGTTGGTGTAAGGTTTTATATTTAAAACTTAACAAAAGTTTTGTTGGAATTTTGGAAGTATAAAAAGAAAGATTTTGCATATAGACATGTTATCTCCTAATCATGTGGGAATGCTTAAGTATCTCTTTACCTTAAAAAGTTTAAATAATGTAAAGAGCATATTAGATTGTTGGTTAGTATGAAAATTGTTATCATGATTAAAATGTTGAAAATTTACTCTCTAGTGTATTATTGCTCAAGTGATGACACATCACTCAAGCAACACCTAAGTAGATGTAATGATTACATGCGCTACTTACTCTCGCTTGAGCGATAAGGTGTATATGACATATACAGTGCTATGATATGAAATCAACACGTCACATCTAAAAAATTTAAAATTAGCTAGTACAAGACATACAATAGTACACTAAAGAACAACAATCTTTCTTATATTTCATGTAAATTTTTATAATATTTTGTATTGATTTTCATTTGGCGTGAAATAAAAGTGTTGATTTTAAATTAATCACATGGATATAAAGATTCTGAATCAACACAAAAATTAAATCAACTGAAAGTTTAAATTTTATGTTTAAATTTTATAAAGTAAATGGAATGTTGATTAAGGTATAATGTATATATGAACAGTTAAACAACACTTAATTTTGCCAAAATTTTCAACAAAACATTCAATACAATGTTGGTTAACATTCCATTATCTTGTTTCTATATAAAAGAAAACTTGGAAATGATTTAGATAAGAGATACTACTTAATTTTTAATTTAATATCAAATAAGAAGCTAAGGTACATTCTATTCACTTGAAATATTTACCTTCTAAAAATTACACAATACAATTTGTTGAGATTAAACAAGGTACAAAACCTTATATAAGAAAATCAATAAAAACATGTACTTATTTATAACAAAACAAATCCAATCCAATCAATAAAAAAGCTAACAAAATAACATAACTAAATGATTAAATAAGTAATGAATTAAAGAGTTAAATTTCTAATATAACCAAATAATATAACTAAGTTGAACTTATAATTAAACTTAACCAAATAACATAAATAAAATTAACTTGAGAGTTTTAAATCATAATACCAATTAATATCTAACTCTAACATGTAAATAATAAGATTTAATTATGATTGAATAATAACTGAAGTGCAAATAATAGTGAAGTGTTTGAGAAGAAAAATAAGAATGATATTTTAAAGCGGTAGCAACATAACATTACATAAAGGAACAAACCAATATTGGTAACAACAATGATAATGTTGTTAAAAGGAAAAAACAAAAATCAAAGAAACAAAAAGTTTGAAATTATGTTGAAATAAGATAAAAAGAAACAAAAGTATTTACTTATACTATATTTATGTAATATTTAATAACTTATTTACCACAAATATTATAGCATTGTTTATAAAGATAATTATACCATAATCAATATAAATTGTACCACATTATTTCCCATTTATGTAGCAATTTACTTGTAGTAACACTATCGATGGTTGAAATAATAGCTTGGTTTCACATTTTGTTTCAATTAATAAATCAAACACTTGTTTTTTTTAGATTATTACATTATTTTTTAATAATCAAATTATAATTTCAGAAAAATGTTAAAATAAATATTTTTTATTCAATCTATTATGCGATAAATTTATGATTTTTTAAGTATTATTTTTTTTTATAATAATTTAATATAAAAGATAAACAGATATTTAATAAATGTAGAAAATTAGAAACCACAAAAATTGATTTAAATAAGGTAATAAATAATTGATTAGGTTTAGTTAGAATATTATTTTATATTCAGACTAATCTGTATATAACTTTTACGCACACAACATTGAGAAAGTTTTACAAATATAAAATTAAAAAATCTTGAAGAATTTAAAAAAAAAATAAGATGAATAAAATCTAAAAATTATTAAATATTTTTAAATTTTTAATAATTATTTGATATTATTTTTAATTTAATAATAATTAAAATACTTTATTGAAACAAGAAAATGAAAATTTAATAAATTTAAATTATTTTATCCAAACAAAATATTTGAAGAATGAAATAATTTAAAATATAATCAATTTAAATTTAATATATTTAAATATTTTAAAAATTATGAAATTCCCTGTACAAACACAACAGTATTAATATAAGGACAATGAAAAAAATATAATTAATTAAAGTGTAAAAGAAAAAGGAAAAAGAAAGATTTAAATTGAGGATTTACGAAAATGCTGATTTCTACTGTGCAGATAAAGAGTATTACAGTTCTCACCAAAAAGAGATTATAAATTTTATATAATACTGAACTTAGATTAAGGTTTATTTGAGGAGGAGGTGGTGACGTGGCAGAGAGAAGAAAAGAGGGTTTATTTGTTTACATTTTACATTAGCGCACTTCACGGAGTGTGTGATATACCCAGAACCTTGCGCACCCTACACTAAGCCACCACCGCACCAGGACCAGCAGCACCTTCTTCTTTCTCTTCTTCCGAGCCTCACCTAACGAAACTCTTCTCTCTTCTCTCATCTCATGTTTTTCACTCTCACTCAAACTCTTCCTAATTAGGGTTTTCTTCATTCCCAATGCCTGCTAATTATCTCTGCCAATTCCCAACCCTGCCAGCTCCTTCGATCCTTCACCCAAGTTCCTTCCACCTTCACTTTTGCGCTTCGATTCGGAGAAAATCGGGAGCTGTTTCCTGCCATGCCGCCTAGTCGGAGAAAGGGAGGAAAAAAAGCGGCGGCGGCGGCCGCCGCTTGCAGTCAGTTTAAGGTCGGCGATCTCGTGCTTGCTAAGGTTAAGGGATTCCCTGTTTGGCCTGCGACGGTGAGTGCTCCCTGCTAATTTTTAAGTGAATGCTTGAGTTTTTGGATTGATTGTGTTTTGTGTCCAGAATAACATAGCACTCCCCCTTGGATTGCATATTTTGTTGGTTCTCCTATGCTGAACTATGGTGCAGTGAAAAGTGTGTGAATCAATTAAGTCAGGTGGTGTTTTGTTTTAAAGTGTATATTGAATTTTATTGAAGTTTTGGGGTCTGACCTTGATTATCTGGTTTGCCTTAGCTGAAGTTCTGTGTAAGTGGTTGTCTGGTTTTGTATCAATTAAGCCTTAGCTGAAGTTCTGTTTAAGTGGTTGCCTGGTTTTGTTTCAATTAATTTGGATGTTTTTTTTTATGTATATTATGTATTTTATTAAAGGTTTTTGGGTCTGACCATGTATGAGATGCCTTTAGCTTAAGTTTGTAGTTGTTCTGTCTAATTTTGATATTGCATGGATACTGGCTTAATCAAATGATTATCTTGTGGGAATATTTAATGAATGACTTAGTTGGGCGTAGAGGCTCCCGGAACAGATATGGAGAAGGTAAGAGACCAGGGGCCGTTGTTAAACAATTCAGAGCTTTGCTTTTGCATTCTCTGCTGCCCTGTATAGCTGATATGTTTGTTCTGGACAGTTCGACAATTTTCCTCCTAGTTTGGTTTGTATTTTATGAAGATTTTTTTGCTGATTATGTTGTTTTTTATTTTTGGGGCAGGTGGATGAGCCGCACAAGTGGGGTTACTCTGCTGATCGGAAGAAAGTATTTGTTTACTTCTTTGGAACCCAACAAATGTGCGTATTCAAATCCATCTCTCTTTTGATTGAATTGCTATTGGTATTCATATGGTGTTCATGTTTGATAAGGAAATGAATATTCATGATGAAATTTCAAACCAAGTTGTTGGAAGTAAGTGATATAGTATATATGTGTGACATGGTTAATATCGTGTTTTACCTAGGGATACTGTAAGGTTTAGTTGTGGTTTTCTTGTTCATATTTCATTGACTTGGTGTTTGCTGGAAATAAGATTTTAAAACATAAGCACTGATTTTCCCTAAATCAATTCATGCAAAAGTGACTCTTCAAAGTCTTAAATCTCAAAATTTAGCCAAATGAACACTAGCAATAACCTCGATTGTAATATATATATATATATATATATATATATATATATATATATATATATATATATATATATATATATATATATATATATATAATTTAATTTCATTTTTATTT
>Ga0123342_1003457_pt1 | contig 25293 bp, 19 predicted proteins | sample Turbeawhitnodule_FD_89960 | JGI IMG/M metagenome (GOLD analysis project Ga0123342, IMG submission 89960) | Root nodule microbial communities of legume samples collected from Mexico - Turtle bean Mexico white nodule | ecosystem: Host-associated > Plants > Roots > Nodule | place: Mexico: Nepantla... | reverse complement strand
CCCTTTGTTCTTTGAAGAATTTTTTTTTTTACCTTAAAATTTGCCAAAACCCCTTTTAAACCATTCCCCCCCCCCCCCCCTCTAGTTTAAAGCCATCCTTTCTAACAACACTGACTTTACAGGATTTTACCAACACTTACACAGGTCTATCAAAGTACAATAACAGGAAACTAAGCAAGAATAGAAAACACCTGTAATTACAAAACTAGAAACCCTATGATCAGTTCTTGCACCAGAGCAAAGCTTTAACAATAATCTTGGTAAACTTTGAAAAACTTCTTTCAAAAAGCGAATATTTAAACTCTCTTGATTCTACAATACTGTGTTAAACTTGTATATAAAACATTTGAAAGAAGGCTATATTTATAGCATTTGAAATCTAGCCGTTTAAGGCAACATAAGAAAGTCAAATAAGTTTTGTTCTCATTTAAAACAGTTGAAACAGGTTTTCAAAAAAATGTTAGCACAACACTCATTTAACCGGTTGAAACCACGATTTAACCGGTTGAATGGGTCTGTTAGTTACATAACCAATTCAAAAAACAGTTTCAAAATCTCATTGCCAACTAAGTGACAAACAACCAATTGTTTCGACAATTCAACCAGTTGTTTTCCCTTTGCATGAAAAAACACTTTCTTTCTTTTAAAACTGATTGATCAATCTTTGTGTAGGAATTAGAACTGATCTTAACAAGGATTCTAAACAATCTAATCTAAACCCAAATTCAGAAAGCAGCACAACTTCAAGCTTCATGTGGATTTGATACATCCAAACTCCCATCTTCAACATGACAACAAGAAACCTACTGAGTTTAACACTAACAAATATACATGCTTTGGATTTGGCGAACAGGGGCATATAAAAGCTAAGTGTCCTAATAAAGAAAGCCAAGAGAAAAGACCTAACAAGAAGATTGAAAAGAAGAGCAAATCAAAGAAGGCATACATTGCTTGGGATGTCAATGATGTTTCTTCCTCAAGCTCCTCTTCAAGTGAAGAAGAATAAGCAAATTTGTGTCTAATTACAAAGAAAGAAAGTGACATAAGTAGTGTAAGTTCTAGCTCCTCTATTGATAGTGAAAATTACAGGCAACTTCTCAATGTTTTTAAAAAAACGCATGAAGAAGCTAAAAAACTGGCTCTTTCAAACAATCAGTTAAGAGGGTTGAATAATTGATTAGAAAAGAGAGTCAAAGTCTTGGAAGAAGAACTGGAAAATTTGAAAAATGATTTTGAAAATCTGAAACAGTTTTTCAAAAGATCTTCTTGCAAGTGTGACTCAAATGTTTGTGAAAATTATGACTCTCTTAAAAAGAAGATTCATTATCTTGTCAAAACTGTGGATAAGCTTTCAAAAGGAAAATCAAAATTTGAAACTCTCCTAGCATCTCAAAATTGTGTTTTTGGGAAATCTTGACTAGGATTTAATCCACAGAACAAGAAAAGTGGTGTTTCAAAGCCTTATTCAACTACCAGGAAATTTTAACCGGTTGAAAAATCGAAACAACCAATTGTTACTGGCTTATATTGTATGAAAAGAGGTCATTCTGTTAGGTACTGCAAAATTAAGAATTTTTATGTTCCTAAAGCTGTTATGAAATGGATTCCTAAGAATCTTAAGGCTTTAACAAATCCAATTAATTCTCATGGACCCAAGTTTGTTAGGGGATCAAATCTTGTTGCTTGATTTTTACCTTAGGCAGGATTCCTTGATAAAAAAACAGCACATGTGGTTTCTTGACAATGGTTGCTCCAAGCATATGACAACGGAGAAATCCAAGCTCATCAACCTTATTCTAAAAGCTAAGGGTGTGTTTGGATTAGGGAGAAGAAAGGTGAGAATTTGAAGGAGTGAATTTGAAGTGATTTGAGTGGAAAGTGTGAGGAAAGTTAGGTTGTTTGGATTAAGGTATATAAAGAATGAATTTGTGGAGAAAGTTTATTAAAGTTAGTGAGTGATGTGATGTGTGTGAGGAAATTTTTAATTTTTTAAAATATTATAATATAAATTTATAAATTTATCTTAATCTTTAAAAATGAAAAATAATTTGTAGTAATTAAAATTTTGTATATTTATTTTTATTTATTATAAATATTTTTTTTATTAATTATTAGTATTTATTTTTATTAATAATATTATTAAATATTTTTATTGCTTAAATTTATTTAATATTTAATATTTTTATTTTTATCATAGATACATATAAAAAACATTTTTATAAATAAAAAATAAAAAATAATTGTTAATATTATTATTTAATAAATTTATTTTTTATTATTATTGTTTGTAATTTTTTTATTATTATTTTAAATTTTATTTCAATTACTATTACTATTTATAATTTTTTTTATATATTATTAATATTTTAAATTTTACGTATATTATTATTATTTTATAATTTTTACATTTATATTATTAATTTATTTTCTTTTATTATTATTTATAAATACATTTTAATTATTATATAAATATATTAGTTTATTATTATTATATTATATTATCTAACTTTTTCAGAATTCACTCCTTTTCTTCACATATTTGTGGGCAACAATTTTCTTCTTCTCCCGCAAATCAACGCCTTTCTTTTTTTGATATTGAATTGAAACAAACGCAATTTTTTTTTATAAATGATTGCCTTTCATCCGAGTGAATAGTATTCACTCGGATCCAAACTGAGCCTAAAAGGGTATGTAACCTTTGGGGTCAACAACAAAGGCATTCTTGGGAATCAAGAAAAAGCCTGGTTAAAAAAGAATGCTATAATGAAGATCAATCAAGGGGATATATGCTCTTATGTATCAGAAGTGTGAATCTTACTCTGATTCTTGTCAAAGTAAAAAATTCTTGATCCATATAAAGTAAGTTGTATATTCTCATTCTATGCATGTACCTCATATGATCAAATGAATATTCAAACTTATTTCTCTTGGTTAAACTTATTGAGGGAGTCACTCAGCAAAGAGGATGAAATCCAGAGCAGTAAAGAGAGGAGGACATTTGGAGAGTTGGTTTTCAAGTGAAAGTGAGAAGATAGACAAATAACTTCATGAAACTAGTAGAAAATTGATCAACACTCCAAATATTATATCTTTTAACTGGCTTAAGGAACAAAAGCTTCTGGATGTGAGGAGTCTCCTTAAAGATCAATTGCTGAAGAGATTTCTTGGGATGAATGGGAACATGAGGTAGATTTTTCTGTTGGAGGACTAAAGCTGAATGAAAGGCTTATTACCTTCTTTGTCACATGGATACTGACTCCTAGAGGAAGCAGCCATTCTACATTGACTGAAGAAGATCTTGTTTTCATATATTGCATCATGAACAAGATTAAAATCAACTGGATTCATGTCTTTAAGGAGCACATGCTGAAGTCTATAAGGTTATGTGATTATCACTATCCTTATGCTATTTTGATTACTAAATTTCTGCATTATTTTGAAGTTGACTTGGAGGATGAACAATCTGAACTTGTGAAGACTACAAGCGAGTTTAATAATGGGTCCCTAAGTAGGATGAGATTCTCCAAAGTTAATGGAAGGTGGGTTGGTAAAGGTGGTGATCATGTTGGCTCATCAAGTGGTGCAAATGCTGAAGATAAGGATGAAGATCTACCTCATGTTGCTGCTACCGAAGGTGATGCTGAAATGGAAACTAGATGAGATGGTGCGGGTGCTTATGAAGCTGGAGAAAGTGCAGGAAACATGGGTGAACGCATCACATCCATGTCACCCTTTGAGAGGTTGATGTTGAGTACAATGAACAAATTTGCGGATGAACAAAGGAGCCATCATGAATTTTGTCTATCTCATTTTCAGGATCTTGATGATCAAATTGAAGTTGTCCAGAATCAACTCTTTGAACTCCACTATGGGAAAGATGATTGAAGACCTGCTCATGTCTTATGTCTTTTAAATTTGCTGGGTTTAAGATGAACAATTTTATTTATTTGTATGGTTTATTTTGTTGAACAATTCTATATTGTTAGACATTTTTTATAGTCTCTCACTCCATTTGTGAAGATAAATAGGGGGAGAATATGATGGTTTGACTGATGGTTTTATTGTTGTTTATAACCATTTTAATTGCTGATATATAGCTGTGCAGGAACTCTGATGTTCACACTCACTTACACTGGTTTTTCACACTGATTTTGTTGATTTTCTTTGTGAAAATCACATAGTGAAATCTGGTTCATTGGTGTAAGAGATTCTAGATGAAATTACTCTTTGATATCGTTGTTTTGATTGTTTTGCAGGTACTATCAAATTCAAACAGGTCTAAAAAAAGCAAACCATGGATTTGTCTTCATCAAATAGGGGGAGATTGTTGAACAAGAGCTTTGATGACTACAAATCTCCATGTATTGCTAGAAGGTTGATTGTAGCTTAGTTATGTGAGTTCTGGGGTAGTTTTGAATTTGTTAATTCACTCTTAGTTAGAATCCAAAACTAGTTTAATTCAAATCCTTTTGAAAATTTTGTTTTATGAAAAAGTAGAAAAAACAACAAGTTGTTTTATCGTTTCAATCGGTTATTTCATACTTAGGATTTTTGAAATTGGTTTTAGCAGGTTTGAATTTGGTTGACTTTGCTGTCAAACCAATTCAATCGGTTATTTCGACAAAACAACGAATTGTTTTTTGAATTGTCTTAACAAAATTTTGTTAAGTTAGTTAAATCTGCTTTAAATGATTTGGAACTGATTTGGCTTTTACAATAAATGTTGTCAACAGCTTCTTGGAGTATAAATGTTTTTTTACGCTCCTATCATTAACACTTACAAGATCAGTTTGGGAAATCAAGTTTGCTCTAAGATTGCTTAAGGCATTGGATATTTTTTTCTAAGAGTGAAGTAAGACTTGCTGTGTAATTTGATTTGATTTTGTACCAGGTGTGATCAATCATATTTCTTTCTTCATTTTTGTAATTTTGTAAGTTCTTGAGGGGATCAAGATCACTTCTTTGGTGGTTGTGTGTTTGTAATATGATTTTTGATTACTTAGTGGATACCCAGAGGTTTATGGGAACTGGATGTAGCTCTTGGTGTAAGAGTGAACTAGTATAAAACTGTTTGTGTGATTCTTTCTCTCCCTAAACTCTTTTATATCTGTTTTAGTTGTTTTTATTCACTGCTGATAAAAACAACCGGTTGAATTTCTAGTATTCAACTAAAGCTATTTTATAACTTGTGTTCTCTCATTCCTTTGGCTGTGATTCTTTTTTGACTTTCTTCATACCTTCAAACTTTGCGTAAAACGTTTAAAAACAATTCACCCTCCGTCTTGTTTAAGGCCTTCAATTCTAACATCATGCACTACATTATTCCAAAAAGGACATTTTACTCAGTTATTTATGATTATTTTATCAATATAGTTTTCTCACACTTACACTACTATAAAAAGGTGTATAGATGACAATTTTAAAATGACTTTCAAACAGCTATATATAGAGTTATTGATTAAATTATTAAATTTAAACGATGATTTAACCAGTCATCTATATAATAGAAACTGTCATTGTTATGGTTTTACATTTATAATGTTTTCAGTCAAACCATTGTCCTAAATATTAATTAGACAAAAAAAAATGTACAAAATATACGGCAATGGGGTTAAAACTGTTGTATGTTGATCCACATAGAAAATGATTGTGGTAGTAATTGTTGTCTATATTAAACATAGAGGACAATTTTGGTTTGAACAATTGTCTATGTTGTATTTTTTTTTAAGTTTAGTTCGTTTTGGTTTGGACTTTGCACCAAAGGTAGTTTTTAACTTTAAAATAACCATGCACTCAATAAATATGCATTACTTTTATCCACTATCAATACGATATTGATATAATTTATTTGGAGGCAAATTAGGAATAAATAATTTACACTTTATTGAAAATTAGAACATCAATTTTTATATAGTTTTTCTAAAAGATTAAAATTACAATAATTTTGGGACAAACAAAAGTATCAGTTTTTTAATTTTCAATTTTAGACTGAAGGGATTAATATATTGCATTTTAAGGATTTAATTATTTATTTTATTTTCTTACTTTGAAGAGCCAACTTAAGAATGATATATATACACTTTCTTGTATTCAAATGATGTTTTACCCTTAATGAAATAGTTTTTCTAAATTGCCAACATGTCATTTGTCTACAATGACTGTTACCATTTTTCTTTTTAGATATGAAATTCATGTGATTAATATGGCTTTTTAAGCAAAATAGTGCAATTTTGTTTTGACTTCATGTAAATGACCAAATTTTTGAAAAAGTACAAATATGAGTAAGTTGTGCCTAATGACACAATTTCATTATAAATAAGTCATGCTACCTTCTTTGATACTTTTTAGTGAAGTTGTTTTTGACCTCTAGGACTTTATGTTGATGATGAAGTCCTATGGGTCAATAATATCTTTGATGACTTTAGTTTAACACTTTTTTTCTTTTTCATTTACATTAAAGTGGTGCAGAGGTGTCACAATTTCTGTTTAACATGTTTTTTTTTTCTTTTATTTACAAGGGACAAGATTTTTTTTATTATAAATATATGGTTTGTCCATATATTAAGAGGAGAGAGGGTTTGAAAATGGGGCAAGGGGGTTTACCCTTCACATGATAGAAATGAATTACAAAAGATGCAATTTTACAATGTCTAGGATTTTGAAACCATTTTTTTAGTGCATGTTTTTACCTTTTTCCCTTCTGTATATGTCTTTTTTATAAGGATAACATTATTATCTCATTTAATTATATTTCTTATTCTAAATAAAAAAAAAGCTTTGAGGGTTATATTGCATATCAAACATGTGTCCAACCTAGCATTTCCGACACATGAGAAAGAGAAAGAGAGTATTGGACTTTGGAAAAAAGAAAGTGGGATTGGTTGATATTTCAAAACACCCCAGTAAATAAAAAACATGTTAAAGTGAAGTCGTGTATCACCCGCACAACTTCACTAAAAAATTGGTTAAACGAAAGTCGTGTCACCTCCGCACGATTTCAATGTAAATAAAAAAAGATGTTAAATTAAAGTCATGTTTCTCCTGTACAACTTTAGTGTAACTAAAATAAATTAATTGAGGATATTCAAAGTCATGATTAATTCACACGACCTTGACTACACAATAAAAAAATATTTTCATTAACTTACATCTACAAATGCATTTACATATAAATAAAAATTAATAATTAGAAATTATTTTCTTACCGGAAGTTCTACATTAGGTTTCACAAGGTGTCTAGGTCAGACTATAAATATTTAAAAGGTTTATGCCACATTAATTATCTCATCCATTTGCAAAGGAACTGCAACATCATTAATGCAAACTTTCTCAACCTTGAACTTGACCATATAAAGAGGGAGAAGCCACATTATGTAACATAGTGACCTCTTAAAAGACATTTCATAAGGTCATCAATCGAGAAATATAATTGTCATCCACATATGAATCACATTGGCTTATGGAGCCAATGTCATCCCCTCTTGGATTATCAGTTGCACAACTTCTCTTTGTGCTAACGCTAATTGTGGGAGGCACAAAGGTCTTTTGTGCATAAGTTGTGTTATGAAAGACTTAAGGTCTCTAGGTGTTCCTTAAACTCTTGCCTCAACTTTTGAGTAACCTCCTTTGTTACCCCTGCTCGATCTACTACATCAATTGCAAAATAGCTTCTTGGCTAGATGCCTTAGAGGAGTACTCGTGTAACGATGTTCCAAAGAATTGTGGGATGTCTACCCTTGATCCTGCAACATACACACCACCAAGGTGCTCAATCTAGGAAGTAAGTTGTAAATAACTAGTAAATTGGTGATTTAAACCAAACTACATATTGTGATTTGTACTCAAATTATCAAATGAATTTATTTCATTTATAGTTAAACTAACTTTTTAGAATTTGATCATCTAAAATTCATCATTTTTTTATCGACAGTCCATTCAAAAATCGTCCTTGTTTAATTTATTTCACCATTTTTAGCAATGCTTCGAATTAAAACCGTTGTCAAAACTTTGACTTATTCACCACTCTATCACCACGTCTTTTTTTACGGCAAATAGCCAAAAAATGTCGTTATTAATAGTCGTTGTTTGCTAATTTTGCACTAGTGTATGAGATAAACTAGTATAAAAATCATAGCATAAATCTTCTTTCTTCATCTTTGTTCATTTCATATTATCTTATTGCACTAACTAAAAGAATGAGAGTTTTATGAACCAAGTGTTGAAGAGGCATTCCTGTGCAATGTTATAAGTCCTTTGTACCCGAGTAATTGAAAAGGTAAGATGTTGTCTCTCATGACATAATGATAATACCTCACATACCTTCATCTTTGTATAATGATTTCTGTAGCATGTTGATTAATCTCGGAAGCGAGGAAGAGCATACATGGAAAGTCTCCACACCCATCCTGGTGACACTACGATGATCTTAACGAGTATTTCTGGTTGGCTTTCTTTAGAATCTTATTATTGAAATACACTTGGTATTTGAGCTCTTATTAAATAGTGAAGTTAGTAACTCCCTTGCATGTTGTAGCACAGGACAAAAACTTTGTGGATCAAAACCTCAAATGCATTTGTAAGACACGAAAGAAGAAAACAAAAATATAACAAATATTACGTACCTGAGTTTGGTACTTGTCGATCTTGCTCATATACCCACCGATACCCATATTTCTTCACATACACCTTAACATATTGGGGTTCTCCCTTCTCGAATTCGCTTTTGTCCATCATCAACTACGATCTATGGATCTATAACCAGTCATGTCCCTTTCAATGTCCATGTGAAATATTGCACAACACATAACACCAATCCAATTGTTGTCATGCATAACAGGAGAGGTATCAATCCTTATTGAATTGTCCATGCTGACATATTGATTGTTGAACCACCTCGGTATTTCACTTCCCGGGATAACACATGCAATATTTGGACGTAATTTGAGACTACATGTGTTTCCTAAGCACCTCGCCTCGTAAGACTAAAGAGGTATGCGTTAGTAGCTGTTTTGTAAAAAAAATGATTAAAAAAAGGGAAGAGGAAGGAAAGAGGATGCACACCTGAAAAATTTGTATCATCCACGAAAAAATCATGCTACAACAGTGTTCCCTTTCAACTAATTCTTTGCAGTTATAAAGGATTAGTCCTACCAGATCTTCATGTGTCAAATATGGTAGTGGAAGCTTGCAAGTTTCTGAGGGCAAGTCGGTTTGCGAAGGGAGAACAGGAAAGTGTTTGAATCGCTTGCAATGTTGTAAGTTTAAATGATATAGTCTGAAAAGGTTATTGAGGTTCGGAAGTGTGGTAAAATTGTTTCCCTCCAAATTTAGGTGTTCTAGGAAACTCAACTGTCTAATGGCATCAGGGATTCGAACTAAGTTACAAAAGCTTAGATCGAGTTCACGCAAACAAGTGAGAGAAGAAGGGAGAGTAGGAAATGAGGGAAACAAATAGCTGACTGAGTCTCTTTGTGCTCTAGAATACAACATTTTTAAAAAAAAATAGGATGTTGATTGGGAAAGAATATGAGCTTCAACTAAACAAAGTTTTGAACATCCAGAGACATCCAGATATTCAAGAGAATTCAGGCCCAGTATGGTATTGGGTAAGCTTACTAGGTTTTTGCAGTTTCCCAAATTCAAAAAGGCAAGCTTTTTTAAAAGACCGATCGATGGATTGATTTTTGGGAGTTTTATACATCCTTTAAGTTCTATCTTTTCAAGATTTAGGGCCTCTCTAACATCCGGCATCTCAACTAAATCTTTGGAGTAAGAGAGATCCAAAAGCTTCAAATTGTGCAATGGCTACAGTGATTAGCAAATAGAAGACAAAATTAATAATGAAATTTGGATTTTCTTTAATTATTTAAAGAAAAAAGGAGATTAAAAGACAATGTTTTTGATTTAATTGATTTATTTAAAAAAAATAAAAAATTAATATACACTACCTTTGTGCCTTCCCACAGTCGTTTAATACGGCTCCCAACAAGGTATAACTCAACTAGTTTTTCTGGCTGAAAACTTTGAGGCAAACATTTAAAAGGATATTCCCTCCAATTAAGATATGCTAGTTCATTCGAAAGATGATTGAGACTGCCTGAAAATTTCAGATCTTCAAGTTTAAGCAACTTAAGGTGTCTAATTTTTGATAGACCATCTGCCCTCACTGTTCCCAAAAGCGAATCACATTCAATATATATGACTTCAAGATTTTCAGATGCCTACAACATTATGGAGAAAGAATAACATTGTTAAACTTTTCGAAGTGTTTTCATATTCTAGAAAAAATGGCAATGTAAGATTTATACTCAATCAATTACTTTTACCTCATTGTCTAACATAGATTTCTCGAAATCTTTGCAATCCCACAACCTACCCCACTTTAGAGGCTCCTTGGGTGATTTTTCTCTAACAATATTTTGTCCCAAATCCATCAACAACTTGTGCATATAAATATCCCCATGCTCACATGTTATTAGAGATTTCTCAATCAGAGCTGGTATGCCATTTTCATAATCAAATCCACGAATGCTTAAAATTTCATTATAATAGAGGTGATTATGAAGGAAACATGCAATATCAAGAAATATTTCTTTTTCTTCTTCTTCCAACTGATCAAAACTTATACGTAAAACATTCATGATATTTCTATCTTTATTATATCTTAGCTTACCCAATGCACTTCTCCATTGTGACACATTTCGACCAAACAAAGAAGATCCAATTACTTCAATTCCCAAGGGATGACCTTGAGCATGTGAAAGTACCTCACGTGCCAACTCTTCATAATCATCCAATATATAATTAACTTTAAAAGCATTTATACAAAACAACTGCAGAGCATTTTCCCAACTCAACAACTAGACTTGATAAACATCATCCACTCCATGTGTCTTCAATATATGTTCATTCCTTGAAATTATAATGATTCTACTCCCTCCACGTACACATCTACGTATATCTCTTTTCCCTGTGAATAACTTAAGTTGTTCAACTTGATCAACATTGTCAAGAACTAGAAGTGTTCGTGCATTGTGCAGCCTAGTCCACACCAAATATGTTCCATCAATAACATTACAAATTTCAAGATTTTTCTTATTTAGAGACTGGGAAATTAGCTGCTTTTGTACACTCAATGAACTAGAATCTCGATAAATTTTGCTCACATCATCAATAAAACAACAAAAATCATATTGATGATAGATTCTTTCATATAAAGCCCGAGCAAGAGTTGTCTTTCCTATGCCACCCATCCCACTAATTCCGACAACTCGAACATCATTAACCAAATCTAAACGTAGAAGATTTTTTAATTCTTGAACCCGAAACTCTATCCCAACCATTTCATCCTTCGGAAGTCTTGACATTTTGGGACCCAAAATATTTATTATGGTTTGAACAATTTCTCCAATTTGTTCACACTGTGACCTGAAAATTTAACATTTACAGGAAAAAACAACAACGTAAAAATTTTAACTTTGAAAATATTATTTTCATTAAACAGCTATACATTGGGACTCAATTTGCATTTGTTTTCCACTTTTTCCTAAATTCCTAATATCTCTTATTTGTAGTTTAGAAAGGAGTAAATAAACTTACGGGTATATAACCAAGTGCATAATAAATATATAACAGTGATGAATCTTGAAACGAGAAAGGAGAAACGATTACTCACTTATTTCGGATATCCCAACCAGCGATATTGGCCACTTGTGTGAGAACCTCTCTCCATCTCTGAACTTCCTCCATCTTCACTGCATCTTTTCTGAATCTCTTTTCGTGGTCTGCAAATGCTTTCTCATAAGATCCACTCTGTTTGCGCACCACCGAAGGATCAACATCATAAAAAATAGGTATAATAACAGGTCTTGGTGAAGTTTCAACGCAGTTACGTATCTCCGCCAGTTCACGCAAGCACCAAGTGGAGGAAGCATAGTTCTCTGAGAAGACAACAATGAAAAGTCGAGAGGCTTGAATGGCTTGCAGCAGCTCGGGTGCAATGGATTCACCCTTTTTGAGATCTTCATCGTCTTTGAACACATTGATGCCTTTTGTACAGAGATGACCAAAGAGAAAGCCAGTGAAACTGTTGCGCGTGTCTTCACCGCGAAAGCTGACAAATACGTCGTAGATGTGAGTTGCATGAGATGAAGAAGAGGTGTGTTGGAGGATGGCATTAGAAGCCATTAAGAGAATGCAAAAGTTGTTGAGAGAGAAAAAAGTATTATGAGAAAGAATGGGTGTGAAAGTGGAGAGCAATCACTGAATAATAAATAGAAATCAAAAAGTGAAGAAGTTGTTGTGATGATTTATGTATGGTTGGGGAAATAGCTTTTTGCTACGAAGGTTATTTATTATCACGTAGGCGCGTTTCATTTTCCCACCCTCTTTATATAAAGTCATATCAATTATGACACCGAATTTAATATAAATTTATAAAAAAAAATTAAAAAAATACAGAAAAAGTTTTGTAAATCAAAGTAAATGCAACTCCTGATAAAGTTCAAGGTGGTGGGGATGAAGAAGATCTGTCAAAGAAGGTAGATCCTTAATATAAAAAAATTATCCTCTTCAGTTAATATATCTTTATGAGAAAAATAAATATAGTATTGGAGTGTTTAAAGTTATATCCGGTATTATTTTATTGAAGATATGATTCTAATTTTTTATTATTTTAATTTTCTATTTCAGAAAAGCAATTTTCTTCTTCTAAATTTTCATATGAGGAGAGTGATTTAATTCATTGTTCATGACATATCATGGTAGTAGTAAGGAAAGAAAAAGTCATATAAGACTTGACTTGATAAGTACCATCTGATTAAAAGTTCAAGTGTTAATGAAACAAAAGTTTCTTTGAATATATTTAGCAATTACGATGCTTTTTACACCTTTTAACTTTTCTAATTTTCAAAGGTAGAATATACATAGAACCGAGCTTGAAAATGTTGTTATAAAAACCATTCAGTCTTCAAACTTTCGGCGGCTAACAAAATAGAAGAAGATTTAATCTTAATAAAAAGATTATAAAGTTTTTTTTCTTTTTAGTCTTGTAAACATTGTATATATAGAGATTGTATATATAGAGTAGTGAAAAAATTTTAAGTCTTATATTTTGAATCAAAGTAATAATGTAAATAGAAAAAAAAAATATAAAATAGTAAAAAAAATGTGCAAATAGAAATATATGCCCTCTCCTTCTTCAATTTTCTTCTTCTTCTAAATTTCGTGTTCTTCATATTTTTCTTGATTATCTGAATTCAGTTTTGGTATTTCTTTTAGTACAATTTCAAATCACCATGTGGATGTGGATGTGAAATTGAGCAGTTGAGAATTTTGTTGCTGGAATTGGTAAAATTTACGGATCCTGCTGCTTGAATTTTTGAACAACAAATAGAGATGAAGATTGAATCAAAATCGATTCATATTAGAGCAATTGGTGCATGTTAACGTTTTGAGAAATTAATTTCCGTGAGTTTGTAAACGTCAATTCAAATAACAAATTGAAAATTCATGTGCACTAGCTGGTCATGAGTTGATTTGTGAGAATGGAGAATCCTGCTGGGACCCGGGAAAATATAATTTAGAAAATGTATTCCGAAGGTGAGGTCCATGAATCTAAGCTAAATTTGTGATTAGGTGAGAATTTGGTGAAGCAAACAACTTGTTGAGCAAGTCTTGGCAACTGAACATTCTTGGTGTAGGGCCTGAGAGAATTGAATTGCAAAAATATGTGAAAACGAAAGCTAGGGAGTTTCTTCCTGGCTTTTCATCTTGCATCACCAAAAATTTAAAATTCCCAAACTAACCTTGACTTTTTATTTGAAAATACCATTTTGGATGAGTTGCTTTGCTACCTTTCTTCTTCTTTTGTAGTGTTGGTGGAGACTCATTTTAGTTGGGAGAGCAAGGTGAAGGAGTGGTAACGTTGGTGAAGTGTTGATTTTATTTTAGAGGCAAGAAGTAAGTTTTTTTAAGAGGTTGGGTGGTTATGGAGTTTTTGGAATCCCAAAAATCGGGATATGAGATTGTGCTATGGATGGATCAATCCAAAAGTGAAAATATTATTTACGGATTGGTCGTTCCATAAGTAAATCATTTTTGTTTTCTGGATGAGGGAGTGTTCCAGAAGCAAATTGTTGACTTACAAATTACTAAATTCCGAAGCTTTATTTCAGTTACGGATTGGTGGATCCGGAAATTGTTTTGACTTATGGATTTGTCAATCCATAATGCATTTTTTGACTTACGGATTAGTGGATCTGGAATAAATTTTTTGACTTATGGATCGGTGGATCCAAAATGCATTTTTTGACTTATGGATTGGTGGATTCGAAATGCATTGGTTTAGTTTGTTGTTTTTGGTGCAGATTTTAATAATTTGTTGGAATTTGATGGTAAAATGTTAATTTGTAGAAGTATGGACAATAACGAAGGATTCGACCAAGGATTATATGATGGGGTTGATATGTGGGATGGTCTACATGATGATATTGAGAAGTCATTATCCAACGATATAGACAATATATCGAAGGGATATGAATGTATGGATGCATTTACTACAAATGAGGTAAAATTGAAGTTCGTAAAGTATATTTAGGTTGTTTGTTATTTTGTAAATTAAATAATTTGTTGTGATAACTTTTGTAGATATTTCGTACCCAGGATGAGTTCTTGATGTGGGTTGGAAAAATTGTGTTTCATTTTCGTTATGTTATTGTGATATTAAGAAAGAATACTTCAATTGGACAATAAGAAAGGAAGACATTAATATTATTAGGTTGTGCGAGAGGAGGTAAATACAAGCGATATAAGAAGGAATTACAGGTTACTAGGAGTGGAAGTAGGAAATGTAATTGTCCTTTTAGATTACGAGGGTATCCAGTAAAGAGTGGTGAAGAATGAATATTGAAATTACTTTGTGGGCCTCATAATCATGACTTGGCAAATGTGTTGGTTGGTCATCCATATGCTGGTAGGTTCACATCTATTGAGAAGTCAATGCTTATAAAGATGACATACAGTATAGTGAAGTCCAAATATATTTTGCTAACAATGAAAGAGCATAACGTGAAAAATATGACCACAATAAAGAAAGTTTACAATGCAAGATATTTGTATAGAGAAATAGGACGAGGAGACAAAATTGAAATGCAACAATTGATGATGTTACTTGAGCGAGATACGTACGTCCATTGGTCTAGGTTTGAGGAAGGGATGAATGTTGTGCAAGATTTATTTTGAACAAACCCTGATTCAGTGAAGCTATTGAATGCCTTTAACATTTTATTGATGATGAAAAGTACGTACAAAACTAATAGGTATAAGATGTCATTACTTGAAGTTGTTGGTGTTACCTCAACGAGATTGACCTTTAGTGTTGCATTTATGTTACTCGCATTAGAACGTCAACATAACTTTGTATGAGCCCTTTAGAAACTGAGAGATTTGTTTTTTAGAGTTGATCCATACCCAAAGGTTGTTGTTAGTGATAGAGATATATTAATCTAATGAATGTCCCGAAGCTGCTCATTTGTTATGTCGTTTCCACATTGATAAAAATGTTAGAGGGATTGTTGCCATATGGGATACATTTTGGCGAATCGATATAATCTAATTGTTGTTTGTTTATCTTTTAAAAATCATTGACTATTTCCCATTAAGGTCTCAACCTCAAATAGATTTTAATCACCATCGCATCATTTGTATTGGACATGTTCATGGAAATCATTTTGTTCATGTTTGCTAAATTATTAATGAATTTTAGGAATCATTGGAAAGCATAATTAATGACATTGCTTACAATTTTTAATAGGTTCAGTTGCAAGAAGGTTGTCCAATTCCACTATCAGATATTTTGTGGTTTACTCATTCTTATCCAATCGCCAAAGCTTGGTGTTCATATTATACTAGTCGTATGCAAGTTTTTACACAAATTATGTCCATTAGGCGACATTTTTATTTAGTAGTTGCAATCAAATTGATAAACGAATATGTAAACATTATGGCTATTATAAATGCGGAAGAAGAAATTCACTAATTACATAACCAAAGTGTTCCTTCATCAAATTCATAAAAAAATGTAAACAAAGTGTTCCTTCATCAAAATCACAAAAAATGTAAACTAAGTATTTTTTTTCATGAAATTACAAAACATAGCAACAACTAAAATGCTCATCATCGTCGACTGTCGCGGACATACACAAACACGTCCTCGGTGGCTGATCAGGCTAGCATCAGGGTTATTTGTGTCCCTTCCCATGCAGGTGAACCTTTGATGACATGACCATCATCTACAATCAACTACAAAGTGGATGCAATTCTTTTATGAAGATCCTACAATCATACAACAAATTATATTAATTACTACTCATCATGTATTATTTAAATAAACAAGTAATAAGTTCTTACCACTACGCGATGCTCAGAGATAATATCATTCGCGATATGACGTCGTTCATCAAGGGTAATCACTGGAGGTCGATCATCCTAAGCCATTTGAATGATATATGGGTGTGATTTAGACTGAAATCACTCCATATACACAGACCCACAAGCTCTAGCATCAGATGATAAAGAGACACACTGTACGAGATAATCATTAAAATCTAACCTTCGTCGGTTGATCTCAGATGTGAAGGGATCGTCATCATGGACGATGGTTCGGTGATGAAGGATACATTGTATATATCCAAACTATCTGAGTACACGTTCAGACAAATACATCTGCCTGAGGGCCCTCAACTGAATGTACAGTGAAAATAATGCAAACCATTAGGAATGATGCACCCCTCTATGCTCTTCATAAGGCATTCATCGGACAACACCTACAGAGATGAAGTGTAGGCTCATTTCACTGGCCCGCCCTGCATAAGAGGTAGCTCATGGACTTGCGGGCCAGCCCACATAGGGAGAATATTTAAAAAAAATTAAAATTATTAATTATAAAAAAGACCTATTTTTGTTGTTGAATAATTAAAATTTTATTTTTTTAATTCATTCAATCAAGATAAAAAGATGAATTTATTTGAGGGTTGTTAGAAGGTTTGATTAAAAATAGTTAAAGTTTTGTTTTGCATTTATTTTCTATTTTCCCTATATATGTATGTAAATATATTAGAGTATCTTATCAAAGTTTTGCTAGAAAATATTTTAATGAAGATGACTAATTTTTTAACGAGTATCTTATTAAAATTTCTTCTTTATATTATTTTTTATTGACAAATTTTAAAGATAAGATGTTACATAAAACTAAATCCATTGTCACTCTTAATATTAACTTATTTAAATTATTAAAATAAAAAATTCCTTTTTTTAGTACATTAAGTTCAATGTTTTTAAAATAAAAAAATAAATGTCACACTACAATAATGGTTGTTGGTCCGTGCGAGCTGCGGGTTATGTGAGGCGGGCCTAAGTGGGTTAACAGGCTAGATTAGTGAGCTCGCCCCGCACTTTTTGGCAGCGGGCTGCAGGCCAGCCTGCATAACCCGCTTCGCATTGCCATCCCTAGTCTACTATGTCAGAGCTTGCCCCAACAAGCCCAGCTAAATCTGACAATAAGGCTAGCAAAGAGTGAGCTAAGAGACTAATTGAGGTTGAAATTTTAACAAAAATTCAATAGTCTATATTCAAAGTTAATTTACAAGGGGGTTAACACTTGTATTTATAGTGCTATGGGTAACCAAGGTGAAAACTTTAACCCTAAAAACTCTCCGCTCATAGAAAGACAATTGACTCTGTCTAATTGAAGAAAATCCTCTAAAATTATAGGTTGACAAGTGTCTTCCTCTAATTGGAGAGAATCCTCTCCATTTCCATGAAGAAAAATGTCCTTTTGGCATTGGTGGGAATCCTCTCCATTAAGGAGATGACATGTGGACATTCATGCATTCCTTGCCACTCCATGCTTTCTATTTGCACTTTAGTAATTTATTTGTGCACCCTAGATGGTCTAGAGTTGCATTGGGTTCAAGGAGGCCCAATTGTAACTCTAGCTAGACTCTTTCTTGGCAGTTTCTTCTTGCACCCTACATTTTCTTCCTGCACCCCCACAATTTTGTAAATTCTGAAACCGACCCCCACAAATTCGGGATCTGAGAGTGTGCTACGGATTCATCAATCCAGAAGTGAATCATGTTGCATTCCGGATGAGGGGGTGTTCTGGAAGCAAAGTTTGCATAAATTATTGATTTCCGGATTGCTGAATCCGGAAGACTAATTTCTATTATGGATTGGTGGATTCGGAATGATTTTTTTCAATTATGGATTTCTGAATCCGGAATGCATATTTTGAATTACGAATTGACGGATCTGGAATGGTTTTTTCAATTATGGATGTTTTGCATTTTATTTATTTATTTTGGATTAACACTATCATTCATGTACTACCAGAAGCATCAATATGGGAGATTACCGGATGCGCCAATCTGAAAATTTATCAGAAGCGCCAATCCGAAAATTTACTGGATTTCATAATCCGGAATACAAAAAAAAATGTACAGTTCATATAGGGACAATTTTGTCTTTGCGCAACCTTGTGGGGGTGCAGGAAGAAACTGCCCTCTTTCTTTTTCTATTTACACCCTACTCTAATTGGCCCAATACATGGTCCATGAAAACATGACCCAAGAAAATGCCCTAAATGCAAACCCAAAATAAGGCTTATACTACTCTGTATAATGTTTATAAAACTAGATAAAAATGGAAGAGCATACAACATTAATTCTCCTTGAGATGAGAGTCTTCTAAGATCCTTTTTTTTGCTTCCAATCTTCTTAGCCAAATGTTTCAAGGCTAGATGGGTTTTCATCACAGGTAGTATCCCAGGATGAGGAACACCCATCTTATTAATTTTTCGGCCATGAGATGCTAATTTAACTCCCCTCGATCCTAATTTAACCAACCAAAATCATATAAAATATACAGTTTAACCAACCAAAATTATATAAAATTAACAATGAACAAGTGTCATATTACAACATATTTACTTACCACACCATTCCATAATTTCATGCCCACATGATCTTCATAACCTGTCAATAGTGACCAATCCACTAGACCTTCGAGATAACCTTCACCTTCTACTTGAGGTGCGTTTTCATCCTCCGCCTCCATATGGGGTTGGGCTTCTTCTGGTTCGTGTTCAACATGTCTTCATCTTCATTAACATGTCTTCTTCTTCTTCTTCTTCTGACATGGGATGTTGACGATCATCTTGTAAACCTCCTCCCCTAATCCTCACCATTTATGTTCACTTACACCATTCAAGTTAAACCAAATTACAAACAATGCACACAATCTCACCCACCCTAAACTAATATCTAGTATCATAAATTAACGAATTGGAATTTAAAGAATTGAATACAATGCATATCCCAATCTGAATCCACAAATCCAGATACCTTATGGATCCACACATCCAAATAACTTTTGGATCCGCACATCCAAAACGAATTGGAATATAAAGAATTGAAAACAACACATATCACATTCTAAATCTACACATCCGGATAACTTATAGATCCACACATCTAAATAACTTTCGGATTCGAACATCCGGAGATAAGTTATGAATTCAGAAATTCGGATAACTTCCAAACTCACCTATCCTTGAAATTTCTGGATCACTCAATCCAGAACTTTTGCAAAATCACGGTTCTGGAATATGAAAATCAAAATGTTGATTTGTTGTTTTGTAAATCTAGCAGAGTGCACTGTTTGGAAGCACAACCTATATATTGCTGAAATGACAATCCACAAAAAAGAAGAACTCCAAAACCAAAAAAAATAAAAATTACCTACCTTTTTCTCCGAACGCATAACCTCTGAGAGAGACCCATGAACCACCACCAAGCCGCGAGAGACACCACTGAAACACCACCAAGTGAAACGCCTTCCTGTGCCAAGAGATGCAGCTGTCGCCGTGCGCAGAGAGAAATGTAGGTATGTGTGCGAAAGGAAGAAGAAAGAGTAGAGTGTATGTGGGTAGTTGTGTGCGTTTTAGGGCTTTTAGAAAATACTAGGGATAATTTTGTTTTTGCATAACATTATAGGGATGTAGGAAGAAAAATGTACAGGTGCAGGAAGAAACTCCCCAAAAACTAATGTGCTACAACAGATTTTATTTTGGGCAACTAGATTGGGCCAACAAGTTTTTGTCTCATGCATCATTGAAAATTTTGGTCTATCTTTTTATCCCTAGTCTTTATTTTTTTTTTAATTTTAAAATTTATTTTAATGTCCATCTTTTGGATTTTTATTTGTGTGGCTATTATTTTGGTAAGCTTTAATTTCTTATTTTTCAGTTTTTAAAATTACTTTTTGAAGTTGTCACATTTCCTAATCTCTTGAGTTTAGCTTTCTTAATTTTGAGTTTTTCTTGATTTTGAATTTTATTGACTTCTCGTAATGAAACCTATCTTTTAGTGTGATCTTTGAAAAAATGTTGACTAACATTACTAGGTAGCATATTTGGAGAAGAAAAAAAAGCTAAGGATGCTCTTGAGAAAATAAAAAAGTAGAAGTTCAAAAGGAAGAGTTAAACACTAAAGTGAAAAGAAAAGTGCAAACACGGACAAGATTTTTAATTTTGTCTTAATTATTTTGTAATTAATTGATACTAATAAATATTGAAATTAATATTACATATAGACGGTGAGTGTGTCTCAAAGGTCCATAGGTGCCAATGAGCCTCTCCTAAGGTTCGTCTAGTTTTAATTTCATCTTAATACACTTAGACAGTGAGTGTAAGAAGTCCATAAGTGCTTCTAAGCCTCACTTAGGATTAATATCTTAGTGACTTTTCAAAGTTTAAATTTCTTTTTAAGAAAAAATAATTGGAGTTCCATTAAGGAAGACTGGTGAAAGCTAACTGAGGTAACTTTGACTAGGAAAGACTTGGTACTTAAGTAGTCCTAGTGACTCACCTCTCTTTCCTAGGACTTTGACCTTTAAACCTTCTTGTAAACTGTTGTTTTTCAAAAACAAAAAAAAAAATCAAATAAAAATAAAATGATTACTAAAGAAATATCCATGGAAGAGTTAAGAACCATGTTTTCTTAATACATGCAAAATTAAGAAAAATTTAGGAGCAGACATCATGAGGAGTATAAACATAGAAGAAGGAGTCATGACTCTAGGAGCAATCTGAGCGATGGTATAGTCCTTATTATAATGAAGACCCTTATCAACCACACCCTAGAGATCATCACAGACCTAGATACGAAATGTTTCCAAGAGAACAAACCTTCCCCCCTTTTATGGTAGAGATAATGTAGAATAGTTTTTAGAATACAGGTTGATTATGAAGAAGAATATCCTTGGCTCCACTTATGATGAGACCCAAGGAGAGAGGGCGCCTACCCATGATGAAGACCAAGCCCAACCCATGACCTCAGCACCCATACCTCACAGGATTACTAGGAGCAGAGCACAGACTCTGGGTGCTGAGCATCAATTGGTCTCTTTATTTGAAATTTCTGTAAAGTAGGTTTATATAGCATAATTAAGAGGTGAAGACATAAGAATGGGCCTATGAGATTAACATTAGGGTAGGAAGGAAACCCTACCTTCTAGAATAGGTGGAAGGGTGCGGTTTTGACCAAAGTCAAACACACTAGCCACACCATTTTTGTTCTTCCTCTTTTACCCTATTTTCTTCTTTTCCAAGGCTCCTAAATCTATAAATAGAAGGTCCCCCCCTTTGTAAAGACAATTTGAAATTATAGTAAAGAAATTCTTCACAATTTTTGTGAGTACTATGTGAGTGTTTCTCCTCCAAAAGTTGGTCTTATCTTGGTTCATGATGCTCTCAAGTGGCGGCCTCCCCTCACTTATCTTGGTGGTTCCATCCCATCACGTGGCGTGATAAACCATAGCTCCACATCCATAAGTTCTTCTTTCAACATCTCTTCCATTTATCCATTCCTTTTCATGTTTCTTTCTTCCTTGTCCTTTAATTCTTTACATATGTCAATTCGGTTTTGTTCTTCTTGTTCTTGTTTCTTTATATGATTCCGCCCCTTTATCTTGTCATCATCATCACCATTTAATTGTGTTTTCCTTTTGCCTTTGTTAAATGAACCTTCACATCTACTTAACCATTTGGTTAAGTTAATGTCCAGTGGGGACAATAACTTTGTGGATCCAAATCTCAAATTCATTTGTAAGACAAGATAGAAGAAAAAAAAACGAATCTATATAGTAATAATAAGTACCTGAGTTTGACAGTTGTTGATCTTGCTCATATACCCACCGATACCCATATTTATTTATATAGGCCTTAACATTTTGCTTTTCTATCGAGCCGATTTGGCTCCAGTCCCTGATCAAATCCATAAATTCCACACGAATAACACCATGATGAAAAGAGTACCATCTCCAATTAGAATGTCCTGCACAAAACTCTTGACAAGACAAATGAAATAGCCACAAATGATATGACTGGTCAATCACTAGATCTCCTCTCAAATCGACTGGAGGAATTTTAGCTTTATGATATATAACTTTATCAGAACTCCCGCCAAAGCCAATGTGGAATATTGCACAACAGAATAACACCAATAGAATTATTATCATGCATAAGAGGAGAGACATCAATCAATATTGAATTGTCCATGCACACCACAAATTGATTGTTGAATCACCTTGGTATTTCACTTCCTAGGATAACACTTCCAACACATGGATTCCTGAAATTAAATTGCCTATTTTTGCACCCCGCCTCAACAGACTACAGAGTTAAGCGTCCGTATTTGTTTTTGAAAAAAAAAGATTAAAAGAAGGGAAGAGAAAGGAAGGAGCATGCACACCTGAAAAATTTGAATCATCCACGAAAAAATAAAGCTTGTACAGTGTTCCCTCTCAACTAATTTTGGGCAGTTGTAAATCATTAATCCTACCAGATCTTCATCTTCGTAATACGATAGTGGAAGCTTGTAAATTTCTAAGGAACAGTCGGTTTGCAAAGGGAGAACAGGCAAGCGTGTGAACTGCTTGCAATGTTGTAAGTTTAAATGATACAATCTGAAAAGGTTATGCAGGTTGGGAAGTGTAGTAAAATTGTTTCTCTTCAAATTTAGTCGTTCAAGGCACCTTAACTTCCCAATGATATCAGGGATTCGAACTAAGTTACAAAAGCTTAGATCAAGTTCACGCAAACAAATGAGAAAACAAGGGGAAGTAGGAATGGAAGGCAACAACAAATTTGAAGGCCGCAACAACATTTTGTTTCTGAAAAAGGATGTTGACTGGGAAAGAATAGGAGCTTCTGCTAAACAAAGCTTCTTCAAATGATCTGTGTTCCTTTGTTCATCTAATAACTCATTATTATATATTTTGAACATCCAGAGACATTCAAATATTCAAGAGAATCCAGCCCCAATATGGTATTGGATAAGCTTACTAGGTTTTTGCAGTTTCTCAAATTCAAAATAGCAAGATTTCTCAAAAGACCGATCGATGGATTTAGTTTTTCGAGATTTATGCATCCTTCAAGATATATCTTTTCAAGATTTAGGGCCTCTCTAACATCCGACATCTCAACTAGATATTAAAAGCTTTAAATTGTGCAATGGCTACAATGATTAGCAAATATAAGACAAAATTAATAATGAAATTTGGGTTTTCTTTAATTAGTTAAAGAAAAAAGGAAATTAAAAAACATTGTTTTTCATTTATTTGGTTTATTTAAAAAATAGAAAAATTGATATACATTACCTCTGTGCCTTTCCATAGTCGTTTAATATTGCTCCAAAAAAGGTGTAACTCGACTAGTTTTTCTGGTTGAAAACTTTTAGGCAAACATTTAAAAGGATATTCCCTCCAATTAAGATATGCTAGTTCATTTGAAAGATGATTGAGACTTCCTGAAAATTTCACATCTTTAAGATGAAGCAACTTAAGGCGTCTAATTTTTGATAGACCATCTGCCCTCATAGTCTCTTCATACTAATACTTTTCAATATATATGACTTCAAGATTTTCAGTTGCCTACAACATTATGGAGAAAGAATAACATTATTATACTTTTCGAAGGGTTTTCATATTCTAGAAAAAATGGAAATGTAAGATTTATACTAACTCAATTAGTTTTGCCTGATCGTCTAACATAGCTTTCTCGAAATCTTTGTAATCCCACAACCTACTCCACTTTAGAGGCTTTTTAGGTGATTTTTCTCTGGCAATACTCTTTCCCAAATCCATCAACAACCTATGCACATGAATATCCCCATATTCACATGTTATTAGAGATTTCTCAATTAAAGCTGGTATGCCATTTGCGTAATCAAATCCACGAAAGCTTAAGAATTTCTCCACATCACCCTTACCATGAATATTACCAGCAATGAAGCATGCAATATCTAGAAATATTTCTTCTTTGTCTTCTCCCAGGTGATCAAAACTTATACTTAAAACATCCATAATATTTATATCCTTATTATGTCTTAGCCTATCCAATGCACTTCTCCATTGTGAGACATTTCGACCAAACAAAGAGGACCCAATTACTTCAATTGCCAAGGGATGTCCTTGAGCATGAGAAAGTACCTCACATGCCAAGTTTAAATAATCACCCAATATATAATTAACTTTGAAAACATTTTTACAAAACAACTGCATAGCATTTTCTTCCCTCAACGACTGGACTTAATAAACATCATCCACTCTATGTGTCTTCAATATATGTTCATCCCTTGAGATTATGATGATTTTGCTCCCTCCACCTACGCATCTACGTATATCTCTGTTCCCTATGAACAACTTAAGTTGTTCACCTTGATCAACATTGTCAAGAACTATAAGTGTTCTTACATTGTTCAGCCTAGTCCATCTTCACTTCATCTTCTCCGAATCTCTTTTCGTGTTCTGCAAATGCTTTCTCATAACATCCACTCTGTTTGCGCACCACCAAAGGATCAACATCATAAAATATAGGTATAATAACACGTTTTTCAACGCAATTACGTATCTCCGTCAGTTCACGCAAGCACCAAGTGGAGTAAGCATAATTTTGTGAGAAGACAACAATGAAAAGTCGAGAGGCTTCACTACTACATATATAATAATTAGTAACATCAAAAAAATGTTACTAAATCAAAGAAAATGTTACTAATAAGATTTACTAACATTTTATCAAATGTAGCGGATATTCTATGTAACTAAAGACTTTTAGTAACATTTTTACATTTTAATAGATACATTTACAAACATGTCACTAAATATTTTTAGTAACATTTATTTAATAAAAAGATAACATTTTAAAAATATTACTAAATCTTTTTAGTAATATTTATT
>Ga0123342_1003456_pt1 | contig 25294 bp, 13 predicted proteins | sample Turbeawhitnodule_FD_89960 | JGI IMG/M metagenome (GOLD analysis project Ga0123342, IMG submission 89960) | Root nodule microbial communities of legume samples collected from Mexico - Turtle bean Mexico white nodule | ecosystem: Host-associated > Plants > Roots > Nodule | place: Mexico: Nepantla... | reverse complement strand
TGCAGAAGAATGGAGAAGAACGTCGCTCACGGTGGTTGGACAACAAGCTTGCTCACGGTGGCTGCACAACACGGTGGCTTACGGTGGCTCGGTGGCTGCGGCAGGCACAATGGAATGGAAGAACAAAAGAATAGGGTTGGTGCAGGTGCATATCACAATTATAGTTTTCAGAATTTCATTAAGGGTATATTCGTCTTTTACTATTAAGTGATTGGGTGCCAATTAGAATGTGTTGGGTGCAGGGAGAATGTGCCCTACAATAAATAAGTTTTTTTCAAAATTTCTTATAGAAGACCTTAAAGGCTTCATTCTTGTGGGCAAGAAATTCAATCCATGTCAATCTAACGTAGTCGTCTACAAAAAAAAAAATCATATATATATATATATATATAATAGTATGCCCAATATTTATTTTACAACTAGATTGATCAACATACTAAGAGATTTATGAAGAATTTTAAGAAGATTTATTTATATTTACTTGCTGCTAAAATGGTGCTAAAAGAAACATCAAAATTTGAGATGTTATTTCTAAATAAAAATCAATTATAAGTTGACTTGCACCATTACTTGAATTCAAACTGGTTTACTGTTACTTAGATTCAAACTGGTGTGAAGACAAAAATGATAAAAAATTACAAATAAATATTACTGTTCTAAGAAGGAAGCAATTATTGCATTAAGTCTGAGACACAATATATAACTAGTTTTCATAAGCATTCAATTATCCACATCTCAGACTCATTATATTATTTATTTTTATGCAAGTTGTTGATTTATTTGGCTTCATTCATAAAAATGAGTGAAAAAAAATGATAAAATATTTGCAAAAAATTCCACATATAAAAATATATGGAGAAAAGTATTTGGAATACTTAATATATTTTAGTCTCAATCTACCTAACACTTCCCTTCACACTTATTTTATTTTACTATTTAAGTTGTAATTATTTGTTACTGTGTTTATTGTTATAAATGTCTTCTTCAACTTGATTCAATCTCTGCTTCAAGCTGCCATGGGAAATTCGCACACCAAAAGACGTGATGTCGTCTCTCCGGCGTTATCTAGAAAATTGTCACCGCCACCACGACCGTCGTCGTCGGAATCATCACGGAAACCACCGCGAGAGCCACCACCGGCGCAACACCACGGCTCTGGAAAATTATCTGCGAAAGAGAAATACGCTCTGATTCCTGATAACTTCACTTCGCTTGAACAGGTTCTTTGCAGTTTCACACTCTTCCTCCTTTTCAATTGATAGATTCAAATTGCCTTGTTTCCTTCTTCTTCTTCTTCCTCTTTTTCGATTCGTAGATTCAAACTGTGTTGTTTTTCTTCTTCTGTGAAAAATCTTGTTGATGAATTGCAAAACAAAAATCATTTTTCAAAAGCTTTTATTTTATTTTTATCAGTATTTTCTTAAAATAATTGTTCGAAAAATTATTTTTTAATATTTATTTTTCAAATTTGGGCGTTGACGAGAAGATGAAAGGTTTGGCCGCGCGGAGTGGATAATATCATGTGTCAAAATCTTGATCAGTTCTTCTTTTGCTCTGCTTTAAATAATAATAGTTTATTATTATTATTATTATAAGATTATTTTTTAAACTAAATATTACTCTATTAAAAATATATTAAAATCAAAATATTTAATTCAAATGTGTTATAAGTTTTTTGATATACTCTTAATATATATAATTTTTCTTTTCTATTATTTTCCATTCTATTATAAGAAAATTATTAAATAAAATAAAAATTTATTAATAATAAAAACTAATTTAAATATCAATAAATTTTTGAATTTTTAAAACAATATTAAATTAGTTAATATAATAATTAATTATTTTTATATTTGAAATTGTTTTTTATTTAATAAGTTTTTTATATTATGTTATTTTAAGAATAATTTATTTTGAAGTAAGAGAATTTTCAAATTAATATGAGCTTTAATTTAAAATTGTCTACTAAAAGAAAAATTCAAAGTGAAAAAGTAATCAAACCAAGTTTTAATTTTTTCAGAATTTTTTAGTAAATTTAAACTAGTTTGTAATAAAGGAAATTTAAATATTAATTTGTTGTAGTTTTCCACATTTTACAAATATTAAGCATTAATAATTAAAAGTTTACGTGAAGGGACCTAAAGCAATATTAATTCATAAAGTGAGAATGTAGTATAGCTTAAAAAGAGTCAACGGCATGCGTATTTAGAAATTATTTTAGATCAAATTATTTATTTTATTATTTTTCTTAAAATAAGAACACTCAACTCAAACATAAATCCTTTAATTTTTTAAATTAATTCTAATTGAAATCAATCTTACAAAAAAAATAGTTTCATTCTAAATAAATTTTAAATTAATTATGCAAACGTTTTTATTGCATAAAATGTTATATACCTTTTGTAGTGCTTTGTATTAATAGCCCCATCTTCCATTGTACTCTTGTCTGTCTCAGTATAGTTGGAGGTGTAACTGCTATTTAATGTGAGTAGATTAGGGTTTTAAAACAAGATTTTAACCTAATAATTTTTTATAATAAAAGAAAATTTAAAATATATTATTTTGAAAATATTGACTATACAGACACTTGTATGACATCTATATCAGTGAAGTGTCTAATTCAAAAAGTATTTATTAAATTTTTGACTATTCTAACACAATTTTAAAAAGAAAAAATACATTAATTTTTAAAAAATTTAAATTTTATTGTATAAATTGTTATTATGATTATAAAATTAAGAAACAAATCTTTGTGAAACAATCATGAAAAACATTTTTCTGTTCCAAAAAATAATCTGGAAGATACTTGTACACATAAATCTTTATTGTCCCGTGTCCTACATTTTATAGATTTTACAGAATATGTATCTCTGTATTCATATCGTATCTGTGTTTGTGTTACATAGAATATAGAATATAGAATATAGAATATAGAATATAGAATATAGAATATAGAATATAGAATATAGAATATAGAATATTGAAAGATGAAAATCTTATATCTTCTCAAGTAAAACATGTTATAAATAATACATTTTATACCGTTGAATATTAGTGAAGATACCCTCTTCTTTAAGATTTGATTCTTAATAATATTATTTCACACATGGAATAACTCGTAATGACAGTAATTAATTATTAAAATAATCTGATTTTCATGGTTATTCAAAGAATATTGTTAATGTTATTGATCTAATTTAAAATATCACCTCAAAAACATGTTAATTAGGTAAGCTGTTGAACTAAAATTCTAATTTTAATAACCTAAAGAAAAAACCTATAAACTGTATTTAAGTTTTATCTTTTTAAAAAGTTCTACAACTAAAATAGTTTTTTTTTTTTTCTTTCAAAACGTAATCCGATTTTAATATCCACTAGCTAGACTGTGTTTGTCAACAGTGAGGAAACGCGTTTTGATGATGAAAAAGTAAAAAGAATAATCATAATCTGTGCACTGGCAAAGTAGTGTTGGAAACTTTAACATGGAAAAAGAACTACAGACTTCTCAACTAAGAAGTACTTTTGAAACTATAAAGAGAAATAAAACTTTAAATTACGACTTGCATAAAAGTTGTTTACTAGGGATGAGCATTAAAAATTTAATTAAAATAAATTAATGATAAATTATTAATAAATAGTTCTTCCATTATTTTTTAAAATATATTTTTTAATGAATCATGAAAAACTTGAGGAAAGAAAAGTAGAGAATGCATGTGAAGAAAAAGTTGCTAACTTAGAGTTTATTTATTTTTTAAATAATATTTTCTATGTTAGACATCAAATCATTATGCAACTTGACATCTAAGTTAGAATGACATCTCAACTAACAATAATAATCATTATTATTAAAAAAAGAAAAAGAAAAAAATACAAAAATATGAAAGATTATATCAAAATTCCATTTTATTTATAGAATAATTTAGAGTTTATTTATAAAGAACGATTTTATATAATTTTATTGATATAAAATCTTATATATAGTTTTTTTTTTAAATTTTTTATTAATAGGTATATATTATTTAAGTATCGTTTTTGTTAGATTTTTTATATATAAGTTTTGATCTAGTTTTTCATATTTGTTTGAATTTTTTATTTTATTTTTAATAATATTTTCTTATATGGTAGAAGATGATTATTGTTATTTGAAATGTTATATAGACTAGTTGAGATGTCAAATTTTATAATATTATCTAACATAAAAGTTTTTATAATTTTTTTTTCATTAAGTTCAAAAGGAAAAAATATTAGTGAATGAATAAAAAAACAAAAATGGATTTGTAGAAAGTACAAATGATAAAAATTTAATGTGAATAGCTAAGTTGGTGAGTCACGTGTTCACATGTGCGAGTTTTTAAGCTTTCTTAAGTGGGACCACTTATGACTTACTGGATGGTGCAGCATGTTTTGTGGTCTCAAAACATGTACATTTTTTATTATTTCGTCAAGTTTCAGTGAAAAAAAAAAATTACTTTATCAAGTTTTTAAAATTATTAGATTTATTGACTGAAACTAAGTATGATTTAAGAATTTCAAATTATATAACTTGTCTATATTTTCTGCATTTCATTGAAAATTCAAATTGTGCAAAACGGGATTATTTGATATTTTATCGTATTTACATTTTATGAAATATAATTATAATTATAATATTTATTTTATTTAAATTTTTATGTACATGAGCATGTACACTTTATTTTTTATATGCTTATTTAATAAAATAAGCAAATTTATTTTTTCCTTTTGTTTGTCTAATCTTCCTATTTTGAAAATAAGCACTTTTCTGCTTGTTTTAATAACGATATCCCGTTTACTTCTTAAATAAGCGATTATTTTAAAGTTATGTATTTTGTTATGGAAGAAGGAAAAAAGAAAACTGTTGGTAGTGGAAATAGCTCAAACACATTCACTTAGATGGTCAATATTAGACGGTCTAGGAACTTTAGAAAGATTTTTTTTAGTGAGTCAATCTTCACACTGTTCATTATATCATCTCCTATGGGAATACTATTGAATCTTAAAGTTCTTATAACTAAACTGGTAAATGACATCAAAGATGGTCTTAATTGAACTCATTATGTGAGCAATATTTATTAGTGAAATTTGGTTTTGTGACTATCCTAGGCTATTTATCAGTGTGTCCCTTGGAAAGTTTTATGTTCATTTTACCCTTATGCAGGTTACAAATGCCTTGAGGAACGAAGGTTTAGAATCATCAAATCTTCTCCTTGGAATTGATTTTACCAAAAGCAATGAATGGACTGGTAAGTAGCATATAAAAAAAATTAACTTGGTAATTTTATGATCAACTGCAATCCGTTTAAGATGAAATGAAGACATAATTGAGAACTAAAATTGGCATGGAAACACATGGTTTCTGGTTTTACATTGGATTTGGTTATTATTTCCTTTTGGAATGATTTCTTTTTGACTGTTTGCCTACAAAGCCAATGCATCCATGTTGTTATTGAAGGAAGTGTCTCATTCAACAATAAAAGTCTACATGCTATTGGAAATACACCTAACCCCTATGAGAAAGCCATCAGGATTATTGGCAAAACTCTGGCTCCCTTTGATGATGACAACTTGATTCCTTGTTTTGGCTTTGGTGATGGTAAGGCCTAATCCTTATTGCTGAACATGTATGGAAGAAAGTTAGTTTTTCCAATATTAAAATACTTCAACTTCTGTATCTAAACAGCCACCACTCATGATCGAGAAGTGTTTAGCTTTCACAGTGATCATTCATCTTGCCATGGATTTGAGGAGGTTTTGACTTGCTATCAGAAAATTGTTCCAAACTTAAGACTTTCAGGTGATTTTCATCTCGGCTTATTGTGTTCTTATTTCAACCATTTAGCTCAATATGCTGTAATTGAGTAATTGCTGATTAAAGACTTTTCTACCTGTTGAAAAACATTTCAGACACTAAGTGTTGTTGAAATACATTTGGAAGGCTGAAATACGCTATCCGGTCACAATCCACAGTTTTGCAATTTTTTACTGGAGTAGATTTCCAGGCTCAAATAAATAAGTTTCATGGAATCAAATTTCATCTCAATGACATTAATGCCACATTTTAGAAATCAAATAAAATTACTTCTCATTTATTATATTTGAGTTCAATTTTATATTATTGTCACTAGAAAGTTAAGACTATTTTATTGTGAAAAAAATTGACTCGTGCACAATGTTTTGGATCAGATACTCCATGCATTATTACATAATTTTTTCTGACAATTTGAATAATGATTGCATTCTGCACACTATATTATTTTTTTGTAATTTTTCAGAGTCAGAATGGATCAATTTAGTAAAAGATACCCATCCTCATTTTATTAAATATGTGACGTAGCTAGAAATAATATATTAATTTTCATTCCATAAAAAACATAGTCATAGTAACTGAGTTTATGCATAATTCAGTCTCAAAATCGGTTTGTATGGTCAACCCACTTATATATTATAATTTGATTTTATCTCTAATAGACGCGAGATCTCTAACACATTTTATGTCGAGGAATGAAAGCTTGAGATTAGACATTTGTGGATAGTCCAATAGGAACTTGATAGTGGGTGTCACAATAGGTAGCATGTAGACACATGCATTTGAACAAATCATAATATGGCATGAGTTCTATTCTACTTTTTGAAAATAGAGCATAGAGCATAATATATGCAGATTGGTTCAAGAAAATCTTGTTTAGATTCCTAGATTGTTTAACTTGTTTTAGAGCATTTGGTAGAAGGTATGCACCTTTTAGTGATGGTGAATAGTCTCAATAATAGCGCGTCTAGTGCTTTAGCATCTTGATTCGAAGAATATTGGCGATGATGAGGATCAGGCGCTCTATTGTTGTCTTTGTTGCCTAAGACACATGATTATTTTCAAGAAACTTTGTTGTATGAAAGAACGACTCTTTCTCTTTAGGAAGTTCAAGCAGCTTTAAGCTCGAAGGAGTTGTACAAGAAGTTTGATGTTAAGGCATTTAGTGCTGGAGACGACGTTGTAGTAAGGGGAAGAACGTCCACAAGTGATAACCGAGGAAAAAGGAGGTTGAAGTCAAGGTCCACAATGCTGGAGGAGCATTATCAGACGTTTCAATTGCAAAAAGGAATGTTTTACCAAAAGGTTATATCCTGAGAGACAAAAGAAGGTTAACATCTTTGATAAATTGTTTGGATTTGGTAGACTCTCTAATTTCGGTAGATCGTCTATGTCTAGTGAAACAATTACGATGGAAGACGATTATAAATCATCATAGGTCCTTATAATGTCATACATATTGATGATTGTGAGTGGATAATGGACTTTGCTTGCTCATTCCGCATAACACCTAACCATCTATGGTTCCAATAGTTTACAAAAATGCAAGGAAACTCAACTCTCCTTGGTGACAATAAGTTCTGCAAGAAAATGGAGTTAGAAACATTAAGTTTTGTTTACATGATGGAACTGAAAGAGTACTTGAAGAAGTTAGGTTTGAATGAGTTTGAAAAGAAGGGATATATGTTTAAAGGTGAGCAGGGAATGCTAAAGGTGATGAGGGGATCCATGGTAGTAATGAAGGACGTGAGGAAGGATAACTTGTATGGCTTGGAGTGTTGTAGTATTTGGCTCACTGTCTACTACTAAGAATAACATCCTGTCTAAGACTAAGATATAGTACATGAGTTTAGGTCATGTAAACGAGAAAAGCTTCTTTGAGTTGAAGAAGTAAGGCTTGTTTGAAATTGACAAAATTGACAATTCAGATTTTGTGAACATTGTGTCCAATGTAAAATGTGAAAAATCCAATTTAATATAATAGAGAATGGAGGGAAATCTAGACTATGTTCATGCTAACTTATGGGGATTGTCTCAAGTCCATCACACTTTGGTGCAAGATACTTCCTGTTGATAGTTTCAATTACTAAAGGAAGTTATGTGTCAATCCTCAGAAGACCAATGATAAAGCCTTTCTGACCAATGATAAAGCCTTTAAGAATTTCAAGAGTTGGAAGCGTCTAGTGCGGACCTAAATTGGTAAGAAGGTGAAGAGGTTCAGAACTTATAGAATTCTGCTCAGAATTGTTCAACAATTTCTGTAAAGAGAATGACATGGCAAGGCATGGAACGGTATTTTAGACTCCTTAATAGAATGACCTAGTAGAAAGATTCAATAGAACCATTTTGGAATGAGTGAGATGCATGTTGTTGATTGCTAGAGTTCTAAAGGTGTTTTGGTTTGAAGCTACTGCTACTACTGCCTACCTAATTAAAATATGTCCCTCAATGACGCTTAAAATAAGGACTCCTAATAAAATCTAGTTAAGGCATTCTCCTAACCTTGAAAATTTACTAATATTTGGCCATGTTGCCTATGCTCACATAAGGCAAGAAAACTGGATGTACACGTTAAATGCATGTTTCTAGGATATCCAAAAGGTGTGGAGGGGTACCGTCTATGGTGTCCTGAGATAGGATTTAATAAGTGTATCATCATCTAGGATGTTGTTTCTATGAAATTGTAAGCTAAGAGATTGAGGTGAAGTCTATAAGAGATGGTAAGAAGCCAAACATTGAGGTGAAGTCTATCAGAGATGAAGCGTTCAGTTTCTTACAAAATGAAAATTTAGGTGATATGGTAGAAGACAAACAATGAGCTTCTGATGAAAACAGACGTGTGATAACTACATTATTGCCAAAGATAGAATGAGGGGAACGACTAGAGCTCTGGAAAGGTATGGATGTGCAGATTTTAGTGCTTTAGCATCTATTGAGATTACTAATGCAACCAAGTGACTTTCACTCTGAAGTAGGAAACACTGTTCAGGTGACTTCTAGGTGCATTTCACAGAAGTTAGTTATGATAATTATGTTGTTATATATAGGATCCTATAACGACAATTAATAACTAACTTTGAGTTAAAATATCTGTGTATAGTAAATTCTGTCGTGGAAGTATATTGAAGTTTGTTAATATTTCAATTGAACCACATTATTTTTTCTGTGATTCTTTCATGTTTTTCCTTCTGCCGTTTATGTTTGCGGTATCATCATGTTATCGAACTAGTGTTTGTGTTGGTAGACGCTTCAGGCTATTCCACAACATAAGACATGAGGTTAAAAATTGGTATGTTTTAATTCAGTTAGGAAAGGATGAACTAGAGTAATCAATCTCTCCTCTTCTGAAAGCAGTGATGATTCATAGTTTTATTCAATGAATTGTGGAGAAGTTCCATTTTATCTTGTGTTTGTGTTAACACTACAAGAATGCTTATTTTATGGAATAAATCATTGAATGGAATCATCATTAATTACTAAGATAAAACATAACACTCGTAAACTTAAGGCTATAGTCATGGCTGAAGAAATGTTTATGTTTTTGTTTGAAGGACCAACTTCTTACGCTCCAGTGATTGAGGCTGCAATAGACATAGTTGAGCAAAGTCATGGTCAATTCCATGTGTTAGTTATTATTGCAGATGGCCAGGTAAATAATATTACTTTTGTGTGTAAGCATGTGATACAATTCCCATCTTTGTATAATTTTGTTCAAAATTTGAAGGTTACAACAAGTGCTGCCTCTGAAGACGGAGAACTAAGTCCACAAGAAGCAAGGACTATCAAAGCAATAGCTGATGCAAGGTACATGTAGCAAATTGATAATTAAAGCCTAGATGGTTATCGAGATTAATTGCTTGTTATTATAAAAAAGAAATATTTCCAAAAAACAAATTCAAAAGATTATAAAAAAAATTGAAGTCAGAGTCATCTATAGGAGAACTATAATCATCTTCTCTCCAATATAAGAGAAGTATTTTGTTGAAAAAAATGGATTTGTTCAGCAAGATATGGTTCTGAAGGATCTGCAAACTTAATACCTTAAAATTTTAGATTGACCGTGGTATCAAACTTATTTATGTTAATTGCTTGTGGCCTATTGATAGGAATCTTCCTAGTGTTCTACCTCTCCAATTCCATAATTTTCTGTTTTCTACTTTTTCTGATGTCAGTTCATATCCCATGTCTATTATTCTGGTTGGAGTTGGTGATGGACCTTGGGATGACATGAAGAAGTTTGATGACAAGATACCGGCTCGCGAATTTGACAATTTTCAGGTATGGAATCAACACTAAATTGTGAATAGCAGCAACTTCTCTGTTTGTTATGGTAAAATAATCTCTCCCCTTTTATGCAGTTTGTTAACTTCACTGACATAATGTCTAAGAAATCAAGCTCCTCTGAAAAAGAAGCTGCTTTTGCTCTGGCTGCACTAATGGAAATACCTTTCCAATATAAAGCAGCCATTGAACTGGAACTACTTGGGTTGGTCCCTTGTATACTTTCATTACATGAAAAGTGAAAACATTTGCAACTTACTTTTGTCCATTTTGGAGATAGATTTCTTAGAAGCAAAGTGGTTTTCTTTCAGGTGACTATTTGTTACAATTTCTGTTTGATGGTTATTTATTTGTTTTTTTCTTCTTCTGTCTGTGTTTTGGACAAAAGCCGAGTAACAGGAAGGGCAAATAAAATTGTTCCAAGACCTCCTCCAGCCCCTTATTCTAGGCTTGTGCCACCAGCTCGTGTTCTCAGCAATATGCCAACTTTCATGGATGATGAGAGAAATCAAATGGTATATATAAGATTGAAACCTAGATGATTCATTATATTCTCCTTTATCACTTTCTAGTAAGTCAAATTACTAAAAAAAGTAACATGTTTTGGGTACTCCCCTGTAGTTAACACTTTCCCAACTTATTTATGTCACTAAACCTCTGGATTTTGAGTTGAAGGGAACATATGTTATAGCCACAATTTTGACTACGGTTAATAAGCACAGAACAATACCTAAATTAAGCATGTTAATAGAACTTAGCACTTCTTATTTTAACTCAAACTTCAAGAGGATGCAGTGACATAAAAAGTTTAGTGTGTAAGCTGAAAAAAGTGTGATTGATGCCTGTTATATATATATATACATTAAAAAATTCTGGGTGGAGTAACAAACCTGAAAGCAAGACCATAAAATGCCTGAAGACAAGATTTTGTTTGTTTGGGTAGCTACTTAGCAAGTAGCACAATGATACTCTTTTTTCTCTGTAGGCATGTGCTATTTGTCTGACAAGTAGAAAGGATTTGGCCTTTGGATGTGGTCACATGGTGAGCCTCATTAACTCTTGGTCCTTTTCTCTTCTGTTGTTGGATAGTTTATCTATGATTTTTAACAATTTTGGAATGCAGACCTGTAGAGACTGTGGATCCAAGTTAAGTAACTGTCCAATATGCCGTCAGAGGATCACCAATCGTCTGAGGGTGTTTTCTAGCTGATTGAAGAATGGAAAACCGTGTACAATGTGTGTTTTTAACTAATGATATGTTTAGACAAATTCTTTCTTAATTATCTGTTTAGATAAATTTTTCCACAAGAAAAGTAAGAAAGTAAAAGGAATTGAGTTTCTTTAATCAACTTAGCTCTTCACCTCTTGAAAAAGTTGGCAAGAGAACTTGTAAGAGTTCATGTAAGTTAATTTAACACATGAAAGAAATTCAATTTTTTAATTCTGTACATGGAAATATTTGTCTAAACAGGGTTAAGAAGATAACTGTCTTTTTGAACATTGATGGTTTGGTTGTTTGAAGAGTGCCCAAGAATGATCACAATGTTGCATGGAAAAGGTGGTTTGACATTGTAGGGACGGTTTAGGAGTTAAGAAAATTGTGCATGTCTTGTTAGTTGTTCAATTTGTGCATGAAAGTGTTTTTTGATTGAAGAAATTTATTTTAGTTGTTTGACAATGTAGATATTGTTTATATGTATGTTGAAATTTGATGCATGGTTAGAGGATTGTGCAAGATATTCAATGGCGTTGTAGCTATGGATCATGTTGACCATGGCCAATAAGAAGCCATATAGACCCGAATTTATTAAAAACCAGTCTTTGTGATTGGGATAAGTTTATGTCTTAGAGTTTCTTCAGTTAGCGGAAAGGTTAAATTTCAAAAGTCATAGATGCATTAAAAAATCCAAATGACATTTGCAAAAATTCTAAAGAAATAAATGAAAATACTTTAGTTTTTCAGAATTCTTCACAATTATAGATAATACTACACGTATACCTAGATCGAGAATAAAATAGGTGATCCATTTTGTTCATATCTATTATAAGATGGATTAATAGATTGGTATGTGATTTTTCAATATTTTTTTCAGTTTTTGTTTTAGACTTGTTTATGTAGTTAAAGTTATTGACAATTTTTTGAACACTAAAATAAAATATAAGAAAGAAACATTGAATCAAATTTTAATATTCTAATAAAATAAAAATTAATATCTAACATAATAAAATAAATATAAATAATACTTTAATAAATCAAATAATATATTAATTTTTTTAATGTAAATAAAGTTTTATATTAAAAATTACTCACGTTGTTCTCTTGTCATATATCTCTACTCATATATAAAATCTTGTAAAATTACTAACTTAAATTAAAATACTAATATGCACAAACTTTCATATAAATATTATAAAAAAAACAAAACTAAGAATTTAAAGCCAAAATAAAATAAAATAACTATATTTTTTTAAAATATATATAATTTACATGTTGATGGTATAATATTATATTTGGTGTGTGCAAGATTTCAAGTCTGTCTGTTATTTAGACAGTAAATAATCAATTTACACTTGGAAATTATATTACGTACCTTCTCATACTCAGTTTTTAAAGTTAAAAAATTAATTTATATATATATATATATATATATATATATATTTATGTTTACTACTGTTACTGCAAGAGGTTTCTCTCTTCCAGATCTTGCTGTGCTGTAGTTGATGGTTTCTTTTGTTTCTCCCTTTCAACTTCAAAGGAAATTGAAAAGAAAAGGGACCACATGGCAGTTATAGTAACGTAGACCTTACACACAGTTCTTCAAATCCTTAAAGTACCTCATCAATCACAAAGCAAGACTCTGGAAATTGTGCATGAAGACAAATGTTATAAATAAGAATTCTGGGTGAAGACAATTGCTATTAATATGCAGTTTTGGAGTCAAAGTTCATTCACCCAAGTTTGTTTGAGCACAATTGCCTTCTCAATTTCCCCTTTAGCTTCCAAAGCAAGTTAAATTAGGATTTTGGATTGGTCTATGGTCCCCACATGCACCTCAAATTTTCAACCCACCTTCTCAGAAAATGTTCACACACACTAAACTCATTCTTTATTCTACATTTCTAGACCCGTTCACCCTTTTGTTTCTTCTACGTAATTACACTCTCAGCATTAAAAAAATCAAAGTAAAGAACTCAGTGAAACAACATGGAAAATCATGCAAGTAAAAAAGTAAACAAACACACATGTATATATAAAAAGAAGACCTTCATCTTCATGTTCATCCATGATTCCAAGGCTCTCCCACCATTGTTTTTCCAACTTTCTCATCATAGAGCTTACCCCTTTGGATCTTTTTTTCTTTATCAGCACCCCTTTGGATCTTACTCACCAAGTTTTGGATTTTGGAATTTGGGTGTTCCCAAGTTTTGGAATTTGGATTGGGTAGCTAGATGCCTGCTTATGGGGCATCATTTGACCTAAAGTGGCTTCTTGGGTTGCTTGGTTTGGGAGAAAAGGGAGCACCTATTTCTGATGATAACAGCATCAAGACTTGGCTTCAGATATTGTTACTCACACTTGTGATTGGAATCTTGTGGATTTTGTATGAGCTGACAGATGACAGAGAAAACAATCACAATGTCAATGAGGTTGATGAGTTGGAGGAGATGGATCACCCCACTCATGAGTTGGACCATTTTTATGAGTCTCAGCAGAGAGAGCAGGAGCACCCCAATGGCGAGTTAGACCATCACTTTGATGAGGAAGATTCTCACCGGGCCACCGTGTCCGGTGGCAATGATGGGAGGAGACACCGTGGCTGTGCCTTCTGTGGAAATTCCAGCACCACAAGGTGCTCTCGCTGCAAGGCTGTTAGATATTGGTAAGAACAGTGACATGCTTTCATCTATTTTTTTTTTTAATTAAATTTCAATATTCTATTTTTTCTTCTTATTTTATCATCTAAGATTAAGAGAATTATTAAATAAAAATTAATTTTAAACACTAAAATAATTGATTATTATATTAATAAAATTAAATATTATTTTATATATTAAAAAAATATTAATATTTAAATTAATTTTTAAATTAATATCAAGATTTTAGATATCAGAATCTATAGTTAAAATTTAAGTAACCAGATACTAATTTAAAACTTATTTATCAAAATAGAAATTAATTTAAATAATAATATTTTTTTAATCTTTAAAATAATATAATATAACAATTAATTATTTTTAATATTTAAAATTAATTTATATTTAATAAATGATAAATTCATTAATTTATTTATTTTTTGCTAAAATATGTTTTGGCCATTTATCTTTTTAAATGTTCGTTTTGTCTTTCAACAGTAACTTTTACTTGGTATTCTCCCTTTGATGCAGTGATAGTTTTCAATTTTATTTTGAACTTTTTTAATGAATTCTAGTCAAAACCTTTTCCAGTTAGATTTAGGTATATGAAACTTGTGGAACTCAATTAATATTTGAAGATGATCATGTAAATCACATAAGAAGTATAAAAAGTAAGTTACATGATCAAGAACTAGAAAATTTCATATCAATTTCTCTTATGTTATGATGCTCTATGGATTTTTTTTAATTATGCTATTCTCACCAACTTTATTATTATCTTTAAACATTAGCAGAATGTCATAATTATAATTTAAATAATATAATTGAAGACACATTACGTTTCAAATAAGTAAAGAAAAACTTAAAACTGTGTCCTGGAATAACAAAAATCACATTGTTTTAGAAAAAAAAACAAGTTTAATTCAAAAATTGAGAGTTAGATGGTTAATATATTTTTTAAACTATATTTAAAAGGTTTAATTAAGTTTTATTTATAAATTTGAATAGTTTAAATTAAGTCACTATTAGATTTTTTTTTCTACTGAGTATTTTAATTTTTTTTATTGAATATTTACCGTTTAATTATTTTATTAATTATGTGACGTATTATATATCTTGTCTCAGTCAACTTACTTGTTTTCATATAGTAATATGAAATTTTTTGTTATATTTTGTGATTAACATAAAATAATATTATAATATGTAAAATCACAAACATCTTAGTATTATTTTAGTTAAAAATTTGGATAATAATAGATTATATGTCATTTACAACATCTTAAAAGAAAAAAAAAACAACAGCTTCTCAATTGAAAAAGTATAAAATATTTTTAGTACTTAATAAAATAAATTTTTTTTAATAAAAATCAACCTAAATTTCTTCTCAATTGAAAAACTATAAATATTTTTAGTACTTAATAGAATAAATCTTTATGAGAGATCTAAATCTTAGTGAAGTTTATTTAAAATTACACTGATTTATTTGTAAGTTTCTTAACTAAATACTACATGTCACAATATCTTAGTTGCAGATTCAGTTCTTTGAATACAAAGAGTAGTTTAGTTATTAACAATTAAATTATATTGTAATTAATAGGAAGAAAATTGTTTATTAGCAAGTTATCATTTGAAAATTTAAGAACTTTGTAATTGACAGCTACATGTGACAAAATTTTATAAAAATATTTGTGTGCAGAAATTGGCCCACAAGCACATCTACAGCTTTAAAATATTAATCTTTTTCAATGCAATCTGAACCAGGAATTTAAACAAAAAAAATGTTAATAAATTAAGTTTTTATGAATTATTTTTTAATGTTTATTTTTCATGGTAGATTTGATGTAATGGTTTATGAAGTTTTGTTAATATATGGGTTTTGGTCTATTTTTCCGTATTTTTATATATTTTTTTTTTCTTTTGTTTAATAATATTTTTTCATGTGATGGTGAATGATTGTTGTTACTTGAGATGTCAGTCAAACTGAGATCTTAAGTTGCATAATGATACCTAACATGATCTTAAGTTGCATAGTGATACCTAACATGAAAGCTTTTATTTAAAAAATTAAGTTTTTATGAATCAACATCTAAAAAGTGAAGCTTTGTTTTAGCTCTGTGAAATGCCAAATTATGCATTGGAGATCAAGGCATAGATATGAATGCTGTGAATCAGAGATTGCAGCAGATGAAGAACAAAGAACTGAGGATGAAACAACCTCAAACCTTGTTGAGAGTTCTGAAATGGTAAGGTTTCTATCAGAACTATTTATGTTTAATGTCAATTTTGTCAACTAATTAATATTGTTACATATGTTAGAATTTTGTCATTTTCAATAATGTTAAATAATGAGACAAATAGAAAAACTTTCATAACAATATTCAACTTCATTATTCCAGTATTACTATTTAATCAGTAAGGAAAAAAAATAAAAATTGAACCAATTGACTTGTAGTTTACAATTAAAATGATATAGTGCATGCATCATCCCTAAAGCACCACTAATTAGTAAAAAGAAAATGACAAAAGTGAAAAAATAAAATATTAAGAAAAAATTATTAAATAAAAACTAGCTAATTATAGAAACCAAAATAATTAATTACTATTTGACTAAATTAGAGATATTTTATAAACTATTTTTTTTAATTTGATTACTTGATGAAATCAATTTGTGTGAACTTTTCTATAAATATTTAAAAACGTCTTACATAGGAATTCAAATATTATTATTTTGTGGATTTTTTTGTCAATTTTCAATAAAAAAATATAATGAAATGATTTGTGTAATTTTTTCTATAAATATTTTAAATTTAATGAATTATTCGCAAAAAAAGTTTTATTAAATATAAAAAAATCTAGTAAAGCAAATCTTTTCCACAAACTTTTGTAGTTTTTAATCTATTATTGAAACAGTTAATTTTTTTGAATTTCACCTTTAAGACGTCTTAATTAACCCAGCAAGATTTGGTGAAACTATAATTCCACCTACTATTGAATTATTATTGTTGCTATATTAATCACAAATATCTAATTTTAAACTCCAAAATTTTGAATCCCAATAGTGTTAAAGATCAAACATAATAATAAACAATAAAAAAAAAGAGAAATCCATTTTAAAGACAAAAAATAATTTGTTGTATAGTGACTAAATTAGATACCATTTTAGAAACTAAAAAAAAAATTGATATCTAAATTAGTTTATATTATTGTTAAATAGTTTCTAAATTGGTATCTAATTAGCTACCAAAGTTTTAACTACAAATTATTTAGATTCTAAATTTGGTAGCAAAAACCTTGGTAGCTAATTACATACCAATTTAGAAACCATTTAACAATAATATAAATTAATTTAGAAACCAATTTTTTTTAGTTTCTAAAATGATCTCTAATTTAGTCACTATAACAACTAATTATTTTTTGTCTCTAAAATTAGTTTCTATTTCATTATTTTCTGGTAGTGAAAATATATATCTTAAAAATTCGATTTGATAAGTTTTGAATTAGAATTTAGAATTTGAATGTATAATAGTATAGTTTAATCTTTGGTTAAGAATGTTAAGTTGTGACAGGAGAGTTCCCATGTTGAAGATGGAGCATTGTGGACTTCAGAATCAGACATGGCAATGGAAGTTTCGAGTAATTTGCATAGTTGTAAAGTATGTGGAAGCCCTAGTACTACAAGATGTCCACGATGCAAAGCCATTCAATACTGGTTAGTCTCAAACTTTCCAATTTTCAACTCACTATAATGTCATTACTAATTCTGGTTTTAAATTTACCATCATTCAAACAAGAAAAATAAAGAGTGTTTATTAATGTTAAGTTTAGATAAACTGCGTGTGAAGCTCAGATACTCCTCTTAAATAGCGTGTTCCTGTGTATGATGTGTATCGGACACTAACATGCATGCGATACATAAAAGTTCAATTCAAAAGATATATTTTAGGTTTATGACAATTCTAACACCGTTCTAACACAATTTTAAAAAGGATAAATACAATGATTTTCTAGAAACTAAAACTTATTGTATAAGTTTATATTATGACTATAGAATAAAGAACAAATCCTATATATAATTAGGAATATTTAGATTATATAAATATTATTGAGAATGTTTTTATTTAATCTCTAAATTTTTTTAAAGTTGTTAATTTGTCTTTAAATGAATTTAAGCTAAAATGTCTTTTTCAATGATGATGATCGAGAAAGAGATGAAATGTCTTAATGAATTATATTTTCTTTTCACTTTTTAGATTTTAGATAGATGAATTAGATTAATTTTTGTTATATTTGACTAACCTTGTTCAAATGAATCTTGATTGTCAATTTATATATTTTATAATGATATAGTATATAAATTGGTGTCCTGGTGTCCTATATTTTAAAGATTACATGTGTTAAAGTGTTTTTGTCTGTGTTGTGTTGTGTTTGGTGTCTGTGTCTACATTTTGTATTGTGTTGTGTTTGGTGTCTGTGTTTACATTTTGTCTACCCTTATAGAAACATGGAAAGTTCCCTGTAAGAACATATTTGTATGTATAAAATCTTCAATAATATAACTTTTCTTTTAACTTTTGTTCTTGTCATTGTTGCAAACAAACTCGCATAAAACTTATTACAAGTTAATTCATAGTATGGAGTGCATTTTATAAGTAATTGTATAAAATATTTAGATTCATATTTTATCTTTGAATTAAATTTCAAATATGTAAAGAGTTCTGATTCACTGATTACATGGATGCAGGAAAAATGTTTACATTAATTCCAGTTTCTTGGAATTAGCTTCATGCAGTTGCTGGGTTATCAATTTTTTTCTTTCTTTCTTTCTTTTTCTTCCAGCTCAATGAAGTGCTTGATTATGGACTGGAAATGGCATAAAGTGGACTGCATTGCAAGGGTGGATTTAACTCCAAAAGAAAGACCCAAAGATGTAAATTTACTCCTTGAAGCCAACATGAAAATGTCTAACTATAGATGATGTTATAGTTGATGATGTTTTTACCTACTTTCCTCACAGGTTGGAATGCTCCAGAATTCATATGAAGAGGAAGATAATGTTAAATCATCTGGTCCCCTTTCTTTAGAGTGTCATCCAGGTTTAATTCCTTTTCACCTTTTAAAGTAACTTTTCATTATATTAAGATGTGAACTTTAAGCCCAACTCAACCCCATAAAACTGGCTCATGAGGTTGAGGTCTACACCCACTTATATACAATGAAAGGCTCTAATCTCTAGTCGACGTGGAATCTCCAACACTTTACTTTGCTAAGATTGATCAGAAACATTTCCCAATATGTACAATTCCAATCCTTCTTTAATTGTTAGTATTCTGTCTTTTTTTGATGTTGCAGCAGGAAGCACAAGCCTCAAGTCTCCAATTGAAGCATCACAGGTACTATTGACATAATTGTGACAAAATAACAATATAATCTCTTACTCTCTTTCTGTCACACTTTCTTCTATAAGATGAGATTAATGCAAGTGCCAACAAATATGTAACTTTACTTCAACTTTTAGCCCTCTTTAGTTAAATTTCTTTATAAACCTCTATAAGAGAACAACAAAAAAAGAAATGGAAATGATTTTCTTTCATAAACTACCATAAGTTGATTTATAAAAGCTTTTTTCATTTAACTTCTCTTATGAGAGTTTGTAAAGAAATTTATCCAAACAGGATCTTATCAGGTCTCACTTCTAGAGGGACCTACATGAATTTCAACCATAAAAGAAAGTGTGCTTGAAAGAAAGTGTGAATGAGTGTCTCAAATATTTAGTTGTGACAAAATGTATGTTATAATGAAGGGTCCTACCAACAAAGTGTTATTATATCTTATGGATGAAGTAGCAAAGTCTAGGTATGTTTTTAATTCTCTCTTGATGTCTATTGTGGCTTACTTGTATAAAAACACCAAACTTAGTATTTTCTTTTGTTGTTTGTTTTAAGGAAAGAGACTTTATTATTACAATCAAAACTTGATGAGTGGAAGAATCTAGCAAATTTTGAGAGGGAAAAAAATCAAAGCATCAAAAGACAATCAAACTACCAGGTAATTAATAGGTGACACGTCCTAAGAGAATTAAGCATTGTCAAAGCAATTGAGACATTTTAGGACAACATTTCCTTCTTTTTCCTTTTTACAGTTGCTTGTGTTGAAGAAGGAAAAAGAATCAATATCAGATGCTGAAAAGAAAGCTTACCATGTGATTCATAGTTTACATAAAAGGCTAAACCACTTACAGGTCTTTGATCAATTTGCACTTGATTTTTTTTTCTATATCAACCTATTTGTGTTAATTTAACTACCACACAGAATTCAGTGCAAGAAAACAATACAGAGAAGAGAAAGCTAGAAGAATATGTACAATGTTTAGAGGTCTGTTTTCTTTTTGTATTGATCTTTTTAAAATGTTTCAACTAGTATAACTTAGATGTAGTTCCTTAAACATTTTTAGTGTTTCTTTGATCAGAATTGAAATTTCATTTCAATAATCTAAAACATAACAATATTATCTGTAGTTTTCATTGACCGATGAATGAAAGTTATATGTCCTTGTTTAGAAATATTGCTCATAGGTTATTGTTTATGAATAGAGTGAATGTGCTGACTTGAAGAAATTACTGCAAGAAGAGCAAAAACGTGTTCAAAATCTTACAATGGAATGTGGCAAGAGTCAAGAGGCTGCAAAAATGGCAATGAAAGAAGTTGAAGCAGTAAGACAGGAGATACAAGAAAAGAGAGAGCATTCCCAACATCTTAAGGAGAATTTTCGAAGAGATCTTATATTTGCTGAATCTAGAGCTACAATTGCTGAGGTATTTATTGACATGTCAATTTTTCCATTGGTTGGTTCCAAATCAGAACTTTTTATTTAGGTGGAGATTCTCTGGATCTTATAGTTTTCACTATTGGTTTGTTCTCAGGAAAAGCTAAGTGAGCTTTACAAGAAAATCAGAATGTCAGATTATAAGGTGAATATCTCTTTATCTTTTCATTATGTGTGTTTCTTTGCATTTTTGGCTTGCCTGTTACACACCTTAGCATAACCTATCTTAACATAAATGAGTTGTTTTATTCAAGCATCTTCATTGTTGAATCATGTTCATGTAGACTCAGCTTTATAAGATTTTCTCTATCTAAATTCTAAATGAATGTGATTGAGTTTGCAATTAGCTTGACATCAATAACAAAACAAGTAATTAACATGAAATTGGTTTAGAAGTTTGGCTACAAGATTAAAGAGGGAAACAAAATTCGAAAAAAAGTATGTCACAGTTTTTAGCATGGCTATATATTCAAAACTCTTCTTGATATGCCTTTCTAAGCTTAAAGTCATCTTTTGATTAAATGTAGCTTTGTTCTATATGCCTCTCCAATGACAATGACTTGGCCTTTGGATGTGGACACATGGTGAGTTTTTCTGAACATTTCTCCCTTTTGTTTTTCATATTTACACATGATGACTGTTAAGTAACTAATCCTTTTGCAGACTTGCAGAGACTGTGGATCAAAATTATCAAGGTGTCCTATATGCAGGGAGCTTATCACAAACCATATCAAGTTGTTTCCTGGTTGACTAAGTTTGGTTGCTCATATAGTATTTTTTTAGTGCTCCAAATATATTTTGTATATATATTAATCCTATAACAAAGTTTTTCACCTGTTACATTCCCTCTCACACCTTGTACAACCTTTGCAACTACATAGTTTGTTGACTAGAATTGTACAGTACCACATGACATTGGAAAATAGTCAACAAAATTAATCCAAGGATCATGCAGTGTTACATGGTGTCAAATGGAAGATGAGATGCTTTACCTCACAAACTTGCAACAATTGTATTACTTATCTAGTCCCTCATGTCTTCTTTTATTCAGACAAAAATGAGCATATGTATATAATGATGTTTCATCTAATGATCCTTGAATGTAAAACGTGTAAACATTAATTTGTCTTGAACACCAATGTATTCCACATTTCCACAACAATAATTTTACATAACCTAGGTGATTTTTTCATCTGAGTAAATATATAATCCTTAGTCTGTAGAGTTTTCTGCTCCTATTGCTACTATTTTTATTACCTATGACTTGAATAAGTTTTATGTGTTTATCTTATAATTATAAACCAGTAGTTAATTTAATGGTGCTATTGATATTAACCATTCAAAATGAAAGACAATGTGTTGTTGTCTTCTCCTCCAATTTGATAAAACCCTTAACTTTAATTTTTTTAACCATGGTCCAGTGCTTCTCCTCCAACAACGATTCCTTTATTCTCCTCAAATGACCCAAACTTAGTTCAAGAGTAGACTGCGACACATGAAGAACCAAACGGAGGGAGAAGCGAACGACGATGAAGCAAATGGCGATAAAAGCGAAATACGTGTGGAGTGGGACAACGAGAGGAGCAGGAGGCGTGGAAGGTGCCGAAGGCATGAAGGAGTGAACAACGGGAGTGAATTTTTGCTACAATCTTAATTTTTCAAAATGGGTAAATAAAAAAAAGGACTCTAATATTCCTTGGAAGTATTGTGAAAGTCTTCCTACAAATATACTACACGTAAAATGTAAATTTTGTTCTCATGTTTGGTGGGGAGGCAAAGTAAGGACGAAGCATCATCTTGTTGGAACAAAGAAAGATGTTATTCCTTGTCGTAGTGTTCCGGATGAGGTGAAGGAAATATTTTTGAAGCTACTTAAAAGTAAAGAAAGAAAGAAAGAGGATAAAATTTGATAGTGTAGAAGTTACAAGAGAAGTATCAAAAGGAAAGAATGATCTCCATCAAATGAAAATCAATGCATCTTATAAGAACAAAGAAGATGCAATTTAAGAAGTTTGTAACTGCATTTATTATAATGCATTGTCGTTTAATCTTGTAAGTAGTCCTATTTTCATCAAAATGCTAAAGGCTATTGGGAAATATGAGAAAGGTTTAAAACCTCCTTCTTATCATGAGCTAAAGGTTTCCTATTTGAAAAAAAATTATGGATAATGTACAAAAATGTCTACAAAAATATATGAGTGATTGGGAGAAATGGGGATGCACATTGATGTGTGCTGGTTGAATGCACGGGAAAGAAAGATCACTCACTATTTTTTTTGTTAACAGTCCAAGTGGTACTATTTTTTTTGAAATCTATTGATACTAGTGATGTGATAAAATATGACAGACAAATGTATAAGTTGTTGGATAGCATAGTGGATGAAATTGGAAAGGAACATGTTGTCCAAGTTCTGTTCTTGTTGAGATTGCTCCTGCATTTGTGGAATTTCTTCTAAGCACCAGGAGGGAGGAATTGCATATACCAATTAGCAATTGGAAGGATTCAAACTGTCGACTCAATCGTTAACTGACCTTTTCACGTACTGAGAGGTGTTGTTTGAGTTGGGAAATGTCTTCTATATTGCACGAGCTAGTGAAATGTTGCTTCAATGTATCATTTCCGTCTTTATAACTTGTACCAATATGTCCAACCGCATAAAGTTTTTCCTTATTATTTTGCCCAATAGTGTCAACCCAACACCGAGTCCTAATGACCTCGTTCTGTGCAGGATCAATAGGGTTAACTTCTTCTGAATTATCAACATAGGATCCAACTACAGGTCTCATTTGGGAAAGTCTAGTCTTAAAGTCTTGCTGTTAATAAGAAACAAATAATTATTAATAGTAAAAGAAATAAACAAACATTTGAATTTCAGAATAAAAAGAATGTTAATAGTAAAAGTTACTTACAAAGGTCTTCCTAGACTTTTCATCAACAAACTGGCCAGTATCCTTTCAGATATGGGTTTGTTGAACTAATTTCGGATCTGGGTTAGTAGACCTGGAATAGAAAGAAATAATTTTCAATGTTGATAATGAACCAACTCTTCCTTGCTAATTTCTGAATTTTGTTTAAATAGTTTTCTTTGTTATTGAAAAATTTGAAAAATAAACTATTTAAAACACACATAGTGTAAATAGAATATTCACATATACCTGATTTTTTAGATAACAAAATATCTTTATAAACAACTTTTTTGGTAAAATTTTCATCTTATCCTTCAAGGTGTCCCTCTTTAATAAGAATTTTTGTTGAAGCTTAAGAAACACTTTTTGATAATGTAACATATAATTGACCATGAGAGGTACATATAATTGATCACATAAGGAACTTTCGTGTTGTACATATTAACGTTGGCCTTGAGGGGTGCGTTTGGTGGCGGTACGATCGAAAAAGACGATGAAATCCTTAACGATGTGGTGTTCGGAGTAATCGAAGTGATCTTCATTGTCTGAAGCGTTCGCGAGAATCATGGGATCATAACTTCCACCTGTGCATCTAAGCACCAACAACGATGTGTGATCTTCATTGTTTTTTTTTTCTCTCTCTAGATTTTTTTTCTCTCACTCCCTCTGAAAAAAAAAACTCAGTAAAAGTTCAAAGAGAATATATCAAAAACAAAAAATTACACAAAATATTCAGATGTATACTCGCATGATATTGACAAGAAAACAAACATAGGGAGAATGAAAAAGAGAGGGAAAAAAGTGCACAAAAATACGAAAGAACAAATGTGCAAAGAAAAGAAGAAAAAATTTGCAGAGAAAAGAGAGGAGAAATGAGAGACGAATAAATATAATGATAAATAATATATAATCATAAAAAGTGTAACAAAGAAGTTGGGTAAAGTGAAGAAGAAAATGTGCATACCTAAGAAGAATGAAAGAGTTCTTTTTGTTGAATGCATAAAACTTTCTTATTCTTTTTTCCTTCATCGTTACACACTATTACACTTTTGGAAAAAATGGTTCACTTCTTAGATCCAACTTTAATTGAGAAAGTTACATGTTTAATGACATTGCGGAGAGAGGTTCTTGGATGATGTAAGTGGTTTTTCTCAACCATAAAAAAAGAAAGGGAGAAGAATGGGGTTTGAAGGAAAATGTTTGGTTGAATAAGTGAAAAAATGAGTAACTCAAAACATTTTGAATTATGTTTACAATTACTCCATAATTCATAATTCAAAATTTAAAATTCAAAGTTCAAAATTTAGTTTTTAAAAATAAAGAAGTTACAAAATGACAAATATCTCCTCTCATATATTTTTAAAATAATAAAATAAAATATAAGGATAAGGATAAAATTGAAATAAAATAAAATGGAAGTTAAAAGAGAAATCTCTTTATATATAGGTATAGATTATTAATATAATTTATATTATTAAAATAATTAATAATATTAATAATATTAATATTGTTAATATCATTTATATTATTAATATTATTAAATATTGTTAATATTATTAAATATTGTTAATATTATTAAATATTGTTAATATTATTAAATATTA
>Ga0123342_1003455_pt1 | contig 25302 bp, 7 predicted proteins | sample Turbeawhitnodule_FD_89960 | JGI IMG/M metagenome (GOLD analysis project Ga0123342, IMG submission 89960) | Root nodule microbial communities of legume samples collected from Mexico - Turtle bean Mexico white nodule | ecosystem: Host-associated > Plants > Roots > Nodule | place: Mexico: Nepantla... | reverse complement strand
ACAACATTAAACTACCCCAGAACAAAGCTTAAACCAGCACAGCAGCATCAAGCAAAGCAGAGGCTTCATCATCCTTCAAAGGATTTGGATTCTTCAAAACATTGAACACCACTTGGTTCAACATAGGTACCCAATAGAACTTAGTTACCACTATTTGCATTGACAATGTTGTTAGTCATAATTGTTTGCACCTTCTCTTTACGCTTGTTTCTGCAACAAATAATAGAACTCTTTCCCACCTTTGCTTAAAAATCAAAGATAAAAGAGAGCATATAACACTCTGTTGCACCTACCCGGAACATATTACTTAAATACTTAATACAAAGATGAGATTGATGGCTAAACCATCCAAAAAGCTATTTATAACTAATAAATCTGAGACATTGTAAAGGGTATACGATCCAATCAGAAAAGGAGAATGAAATGCATTGCGTAATCAAGAAATTCATAATATTTTTTTAAATGTATTATAAATAACTATAAGTTATTTATTAAATAAAACTAATTTTAGATACCAAAATAATTATTTATTATTTTATTAAATCAGAGACCATTATATAAACTAAAAATATTATTAGTATCTAAAGTAGTTTCTATTATTAATAAAAATCTATAAAATAGTTTCTAACTAGGTATTTAATCATTAACTACCAATGTTTTAAATACTTATTACTTTATATTCTAAATTAGGCTCTATTACTCTTTTAGAGATTAATTTAGAATATAAAACATTAGTAGCTAAAACATCTAGCTAATTTAGATATCAATTTAAAAATTATTTTATAAATTTTTATTAATAGTAGAAATCACTTCAAATATAAATAATTTTTAATTTCTAAAATAGTATTTAATTTAATCAATATATAGTAATTAATTATTTAATTGCTATTTAATGTTTTTTTATAGTGAATTATGTAATTCGAAATAATTTATAAATTACACAATAGAGAATAATTTTTTTAATTAAAGAATCTTAAATGTATTTTGGAATCAAAATTGTACCACCCAAAATATATCTCCAAATCTCAGCAATCCCGAAAATGTAAATATGAACAATTTTGACTTTTCTAATAGCTCGTGGAAGTGCATGAAAAATTCATGACTTTGAAAAAGTAAATAATCTTATAATTGTTTAGTAATAAGATAATGGGCCACTTGTACATAGACATAATACATAAAAAAAAAAACATGCTTTTAGATGATTTTCACGTCTCTTGAAATAGAAATCAATTTTTAGAAAGTAAAATAATTAGTTGTAATATAACTAAATTAGATATCATTTTAGAAACTAATTTTTTGTTTGGTTTCTAAATTAGTTTATATTATTGTTAAATAGTTTTTAAATTGGTATTTAATTAGCAACTAAGATTTTTGGTTTCTAAATTAGTTTTTATTATTGTTAAATAGTTAACTATATTTAGATAAATTATTTATCTTTTTGTATGATTAATTTCTGTTATAATACAACTTAGGCATATATAACATTATATGCAGCACACTGAGGCCAACACTGTAACAGCATTGTACATGTAAATGAAAATAAAACCAGCAACTAATATATGTATGTATTCACACACTATTCTCTCAACAAAACAAATTCATTCTACTAGGCTACATCTACAGCACCTTCCAATTAATTCTCAACAAAAATGAATACAATTTATACTTTCTAAGATATTAAATGTATTCACTTTTAATTTAATATTTTAGAGTATAAGACCATTAGTTTTTTTTTTCAGCTATAAGACCATTAGTAGAAGGTAGATATACCATCACTCTCAACAATTACTCATCCATTGACTCCTAGGCTCCTAAAACAGCAGATAATTTCAAAATGATTAGTTCCTAACCTGATGATCAAGATTTTTAAAAACAATATGTAGACGCAATGTCACTCACAACATCAAGGTTTTTAGACTTTTTACAACCGAAATAATAGTTGTATGGATTATATTTATTTGTAATAGCAATAACTATGACGAAATTGCATATAGAAATAAAAATATTTTTTATAGAATTTTTTTTATTATATATAAGTGAGTGCAAATTTTATAAGTTGGCAAAGTTGAATTAAGCTTAAATTGTATTTCTTAATATGAAATTAAAGTCATTTAGAACCTATTTTAACAAATATTTGTGTTTTGTTAGACTTATCAGATCATATAAATCGCTTTCGGACCACCCATATTATATAGTATTAGATACGAGTCGATAAATCTCGGTTTGAGAAAGATATATTTAACATTCACATCAACTAAAAATAAAAACATTTTATAAGAAATAATGTCTAACAAACAGGTTGCATAACTTTTCTGTTATCTCTTTCCTTATTAGAACACGCTTATAAACCAGAAAATACTAAAAAGTATAAAAAAGCAGAATTATATCAACAGGACAAATATTTGCTAATACAAGTTATGGCCTCTTAGTAAGCTAGTGTCTCAAGGTAGTCTCAAAATTGTAATGCATCTTAAATTTGATGAGATAATCAAATAGATGCTAAAGTACTGATGATTAAAAGCAATAGAGCCACATTAACTGCTTGCTGGAGCTGCACCAGCTATTCAAACTTTACATGCATTAGGAGAATCAATTGCCAAAAAAGGTTCTCAGTTTGTACTCTTCTTTGGAAAACTATATTATATATACAAAGAAGTTAAGAAAACCTTAAGAATCAAGTAATCAACCAAAGCGAGAAGTAATGAATATGTATTTACGTTTTCCAGCTAACACAAAAACTACTTCACCAAACTTTTGCTATATGAATATCATCTTATTTATTCCTCAAGTAAATGATTAGCTTCACCCATACTGATGATACAATCACAAGATCTCTGGTTGGTGGTGCACAGAAAAGTTAATGGTGCAGTTGCTACCTAAAAGAACTGCTGCAGTGTCCTACTGATGTTTAAAGCGTATTTGGTGCCGTAAATAATGTATCAGTTAGACCATGTTACATATTAAGATCAACGATTTAAAGTTTTAAGTCTATGTATGTGAAAAAAAGTCAACATAATATGGTAAATAGATATTTTGTTGCATCATCATCTTGTACTGTGGACTCTCATAGTAACCCTGTCTACAGTGAGGGGAGTTATAGAAACCAGACTCAATTATGATGTTCAATTATGATGTTCATGTGAGGTTGCCCAATTACACAAATAGTAATATATGGCAATTATCATCATGCTCCTTCTCAGAAAGTGCCTTAAACAGAAGGAGGAGAAAATAGAAAGAGAAAAATAAATAAAATTTGAGGGAGAAGAAGAAAATAGGAAGCACTGACAGTGAAATTAGACGCTAGTTGCTGATCTGAGCACAGAAGATGAAGATTTCCCATTGAAAGCAGCCACATCCAAGACACTGTTTGACAAGTCACGTTGTTATCTGTTCATGGCATTGTTTTATCAATGTTTGATGGTTCCACAGTACAGTTACAACACTGAAATATGATGGAGGTACAGTTGTGTGGGTCATAATTTTGCTGTCAATTACGCCAATTTAATAAAAATGCATTCTAATGATATTGATCATATCTGTTAATTCCAGGAAAATGATTTGAATTATTCTTCAAGTCATGTTAGGGGGCTCTGAACAGTGTTGAGGATTTAGATAAAAGTCATCTCCTATAACTAGTAATTTACGTGGATGTGAGTTTATTTTTAAGTTAAATTTGAATATGACGATTGAACAGGTTTAATGTGTGAAGTTCGTCATTTCCCTGTTTGGTTTATTTTCACTTTTTGCAATGAAAAGTTCAACGTTTCAGTTAAACTTGAAATGGTTTATTTTCAAAAGAAATTCTATTAATTTTTTATGGTATATGTAAATCCTTGTTCAAATGATTAAAAGGGATATTTTCATTTTTAAATCTCTATTTACATAATTTACTAGTTGTGCAAGAAGGAGGTAATACAACAAGTAAAATTCCATACTTAAAAATTAAAACGTAGAACAAATTAGCTTATGTCTAGGTTAAAAAAAAAAATAAAAAATTAATGAAAGTTATTTAATAGAGGTTAATATAATTTTAGGAATTGATTTAATTAAGGGAGATTTTTTTAACTTTTGTTAAATTTCAAAAGGTTATTCTAAAACTCCAGTAAAATAATGGAAGTTTTTTTAACATTTGTTAAATTTCAAAGGTTTAATTTAAAATCTAAGTAAAATAACAAATATATTTTTTTAACCTTCATTAAATTTTAAAGATTTATTTTAAAACCTCAACAAAATAACAAAGATTTTTTTAACATTTATTAAATCTTAAATGTTTAATCTAAAACCTCAATAAAATAACAAAGATTTGTTTAATCTTTATTAAATTCTAAAGGTTTATTCTAAAATCTCAACAAAATAACATAAGTTGTTTTAACTTTCGGTAAATTTCAAATGTTTATTTTAAAATCTTAGTAAAATAATTAAGATTTTTTTAATCTTCGCTAAATTTCAAATGTTTATTCTAAAACCTTGGCAAAATAACGAATTTTTTTTTAACCTTCTTTAAATTCCAAAGATTTATTGTAAAATCTCAATAAAACACTCCAAATTTTTCAAACTTTAATAATTAAATATATTAAATCTATTTATAAATAAATAATTAAAAACTATATAGTTTTAATATATTTTATAACTAAATTCTTTAAAATTTTAAAAGTGTAACTTTACATTACAAATAAGATTTCTAAAGTTTCAAGATTTTATTTTAAAAATTCACCAAAATCCAATAATTGATTCACTGTGAAAGTGAGAAGTGATAAAGCTAATTTCTCCTTACAATATGTTATTGCAATCTTTGAACCTCGAAGCCAAGAGCACACATTGCTTTGAAGCTCACATCTGACAGATAATGCAATTATTTAGGATATATAAAACAGTGATAAACAATAGTTGTTGCCAAGCTAGAGTGATGGAAGAAGCAATGATAATGCCTTATTTAGTGCTAAGACTACCGTTGACGGTCATTAAGCCTGTGTCGGAGAGCAATATGTCTATGGTGGAAGAGAGAAGTCAAAATGATCGTTAGAGGTGGTGGATAATGTGAAAATAAATCCTCGTTAAAACCATTTTTTTCTTGTAGTGGTAGTGGTCCTTCTGACTAGGTATTTGCATATTTCTGTATATTTAAATTATTTCATAGTCACATATAATAGGAACAAAGGGAGTTATAAAAGACAAACTATATAAATCAAACTTCTATAAAGTTATGTATACAATTTTCAACTCTTGAATTTATAGTTAGAATAATTGATTGAAGAATTTAGTGAGGGTGAGTTATTTATAAAATGTTTTTAAATTGATATCTAAATTAGTCATCAAAGTTGAAGATTTATTTTTTAAAATTTATGTTCTTTAGTCATTACATAATTTTTTAACTTTCTTATGTTTTCTGTACCCTCTTTCCTCTTTCTTTCCATCGGCAGACGCAGATCCAAACATCAATAATTTAAATGTGAATGTTTGTGAAGAACAAAATATTAATAAATTATCTTGCATAAAAGTGACCTAAGAAAATTGGTTTCAGGTCACATTGGCAAATAATGTATGATACACACTAAACAGTAAAACTCAAGATCATAATCAAACTTGTTTGTTTGATTGCATCCAAATTAAATAGACATGTGATTCCAACTGAATGTCTATGCCAATCTGAAACATGTTCCAGAGTAAACGGTACAGTAGCATAGCATCATACGAATTACTCTGTTTTTTTCGAATGCTGTTATCCACGTCATTGAACAATAAATTCCAACACAACATCTTCTGTTCTTCTATTTTAATTGAAATACGAAAAAAAAGTGTCCCCATTTTGTGATTGCATTTATAAAGTAAAGTAATTAATATTCTTAATTGTATTTACATCTTTATTCAGTTATTCTACCGTTATCATTAACATAAATAAAATTATCACTAAAAAAATCATTATAGAAATTAACTAAAATAATAATTAATTATTATATTAACTAAAATAAATATTATTTTAAAACTAAAATAATTATTAATATATAAAATAATTTTTTTTTATTAATAAAATTTATAAACTAGTTTTTAAATTGATTAGTTATAAAAGTTTTAGTTCCTTATAATCTAAATTAATTAGTAACTAAAAGTGTGGTAGTTAATTAGCTAACAATTTAAAAATTATTTTTAAAATTTTTATTAATAATAGAAATTATTTTAGATATTAATAATATTTTTTAATTTATAAAATAATTTCTAATTTAATTAATATAATAATTAATTATTTTTTATTTTTAAAATTAATTTTTATGTAATGTATTAAAAAGTATAATGGTAAAAAAAGTCTTGTATAAACTATCTTTTACTATTCTCAAGCATCTTACTATAGCATTTCAATGCTTCCATGCACCGATAATAATTATTTAGTTAATATATTTTTTCTTTTTAGGAAATATAGCTTTTTTAATGCTTTGATTGAGATATATAGTTAACATTTTTTTTACCAGCAGAGCGGTTAACATATTGTGAAAAACACATCGAGAATTTCTTTTACTAATAATACTTCTACTCCATGGAATAATCAACCTATTTCTTTGTATAACATTTTGCCAAATATAGCATGAGATAATTAACTAATTAGTGATAGTAGCTTATATATACAGATACAGTGATACTATAACAAAATTATTATAGAGAAACTAATTTTAGAAACCAAAATAATTAGTTGTTATATTAACTAAATTGAATACAATTTTTAGGGATTAAAAACCTTGATAACTAATTAAATATCAATTTAGAAACTATTTAACAATAATAGAAACTAATTTAGAAACTAAAAAATTTTAGTCTCTAATTTAGTTAATATATATAACAACTAATTATTTTTTTTGTCTATAAAATTGTTTTAATTTTATAATTTTCTTGTAGTAGGAGGTTAACTTAAATGAAATTAAATAAGGAAGAGATTATTTTTGCGTTAATAGTTGATTTTATAAAAGGTGAGTTAAATTGTAAAGTTTGTAGAATAATTTATTGGATCTTATTGAACTACTTTATATATATATATATATATATATATATATATATAATTTAGTAAAAAAAAAAACTCTCTGAGATATTCTTTCTTCGAGTGAAAAAATGTCAAAGATTCTATATCAATTAGTAATGTGATAAAATTAAATTATATAAGTAAAGAGTAAGTATTATTTTACAATTGATTTTATAGAATTGAGTTGAAATTTAAATCATAGGTGTATAAGTTGATGTGAGATATCTTAGATCAAGGTTTGTTATATTCTTTAAGATTCGTAACATGAGAAAATCCCATGCTGAATAAACTATAGATGGTCAAAGAATAGTTGATCTCCAACTTTCATGGGGAAACGCACTTCGATAGGACGACTCCATTGTTTTTCAAAGCCATTATAATCTGCTTACTCATCATTCTTGTTTCTATCAGGAAAAAAAATAACAAAAGGCTTTTCAAGCTATAAGAGGATATAAGAGGCTAGAAATTCTGCCAATTTTTAGGAGGTTGCACTACTGATTAAAAATCATTGTTGTTCTTCAGCCAATGGTAGAAGCATAATGCCTTGAAGAGTTGCTTTCTCCTACCTTTTTAATTTACCTTTTAAGAGGAATTCTAGCATTTCTCTTCTTTGATTCCAAAAATAAAAGATGGTTTCAACTTTCAAGGATCATGTGAAGGGGTGTTTGTCACTCATTATTATAGCTGTCCTGTGCAATCTAAATGATAAAAAAAACTTGATGTCTTTGTACAAATGATCCTATTGTCTTTCTTTGATGCACTTTGGTTGTTTCTATGTGTAGGTATTGCTGGCTGGATTGAACATGTGAGGAAAAGAGACAAAATATGTTTGTATGATGTGATCATGGAATTTTTGACAACCCAATGTTCTGTAACGTAACTAGAAGCTAGCCCGTGAACCTCAACTTCACTTACAACTCTCACATCAAATTTGTTACAGATTTTAATAAAAAGGGTATTTCCTCTTTTGTTATCTTGCTAATTATCCGACTTCAGTGTCAACGACCATTGGCATATATTAAGTTAAACACAAATTCTTGTGAGCTGGCAATAATGAACTAATTTACACATTGAGTTAACTTTGAAATATTATTAAATAAAACTTCATCAAATATTATGAAAGACTATGAGAGCTATCTTGATCATGAGGGAGACTAAAAGTGAACTGTTTGAAATGAATGGTGAGAGAAACCGGCTAAGGTCAAGAATGAAATCCATGAGAAAAGATGGAGGAGCAGGGAGAATTTGCCATACATGTCATAGCTCAAACAAGAGACCTGAATCTGATCAAAAGACCTTGGACTTGGATCAACATTGAAGAACTTCAGTCAAAATTTCTCTGTTAGTCAATTATGTGCTTTAAGTATATCAGCTTGATCCACCTCAACACGTAGATGTGATTCACCTAAAACACACTAGCATTGTCTATCTAGGACAAAACATTAGTGTAAAATAACTAAAGTGCAAATATATTATTAATCATTCAAGTTATTATAGTTCAGAGGTCACTGGTGTAGGGCTGACTTTTACTGATAGAGAATGGGAAAAGTTTAAATGCTGGCTAAAATAGAAGCTCTGACTGCATATACAGTTCTCTACTCTAGTCAAAATATAAATAGGGAGAAATTAATATAGAATCAGTTTTACTAAATTAATAAAAAATATATAGACAGCAAAATATACATAAAATATGCTTACGTAGTTGTATATTGATTTTCATTTCTCCTGAATTTGCCCAGAAACGTTTGCAAATGATATATAAACAATGAAAATACATTGATCCAAGAAAACACATGGTGTAAAAGTTATTCCATTTGAATTCCTGTGTAATGGTGTTGGTCTTATATGCACAAGAGACCCACCATATGGAGTCATGAGCAGGAAACCATTCTCTGTATGAATGGAAGAAGACATATATATCTGTAGAGTAGACCCTGTGACTTCCAATTAGCACTTAAGACTTGTTTGTATATAAGCTACATGTTTGGAAGGTCTCTTTCATCCGCATGCACACATGTACAATGATATTGTCTCTTCAGGCTTCTCAATCTCTCTCAGCTGCCTCTTCAACTTTATTATACTTGTGTCACAATTGTCATAACAAAAATACAGATTCACTTTACAATTTCTTTTCTGCATGATTAACTGTCTTTTTAAATTAACAACTTAGTAATTTTTCAGTCACCAAAAATGATTGTGTTGTTGTACCCATAAAGGAAATCAAAAGGGTGGTTCTAGTTAATGGAAAAACCAGGAAATGGTTCTAGTTACCAACAGATATCCATTGCAATAAAACTGTTCCATTGAATGTATATATATGAGAAATTAGTATATATGTGCTCTTATTCCTTGTGTGTAGATTTTACACTTAATTATAGGCTTAAATGATCATAATAATATGCTTCAGAGAGCATAGAGCACGTAATGATATCTTAAGCTGCACACCAAAGATCAATTTTTTTTGCAGTAATAAACGCTGGAACAACTTTTCACTAAATGTTTGTGTTCTGTTCTGGATAAGTCTATTCTGTATCTACAAATGAGCATGATGTTCTATGAGGAATTTATTTGTTAGAGTCTATTTGAACTATGGTTGAGCACATTTTGTTCACTTTTTAGCTCAAATTTAAAAGGATAGGTGTGGGATGTAACAATATAGTTACTAGAATATATTGTGATGTAATTTTGCCCTGGTGGTGCTAGCTATTGTTTTGGTGTGAACTTTTAGTATGTTCATAACAAACATTTTTACAAGGAAATATTTCTTAAATACTTTATTTATTTTGTTGATGATAAAAAATAGTTTAATAAAACATATCTTTACAATGAGAATTGAAAATTTTGTTAATATTAAAAGTACGAGATAAACTTTCAAAACTAAAAACAATTATAATAAAAAATATTTAAATTAGAACATGATATTTTAATTTAATAATTTTGATGTAAAGTGTTCAAAACTAGAAAATAAATTTAAATCTATATTGCTTAAATCTAAGTAATAACATTTTAGAAGAATATAAAAAGTATAATATGAAATATTTGATAGGACAAGTAATATATAGACATAAGAGACTTTTCTTTCGGTCTTACGCGTATTTTAAGCATTTGTAGTATCTACGAGGTAGTACCCACACTAAGCAATGCTTAAATTTATATTTATTTATAAATATTATGCTGATTTTATTTTGAATTTCTTTTTGTTGCATTCGAAGAGAGTTAATTGATTAATAATAACTTACTCGTTGATGTGAAAGCTTTCCTTAATTTTTAACAAAGATGTGGTATAATTCTAAAAATATTATACAAATTTTAAAAAGGTTTAATATACTAAATTGTTCCACTATTTATGTGTTTTTCAATTTCGTTCCATTTTTTAAACTTCTTAATTTGATTCTTATTTTTCTAAAAGCATGTAAATGTAATTCCTTCTATTATGTTAATTCTAACGATATTAGTTACATAACGATATGGTAAGTGACTTCATAACCTACTAGTAAATGATGGGGTTTGGATGGTATTATGTTTATGTCGGGTTTTTTTTACTATGATGGGGTTATTTTTTTTTTCTTTTTATCAAAATGAGATTCGTTTAAAAAAAATTACAAATTTAGGCAAGTCGTGTCAATTCGCACGACTTCATATGCACAAATCGTTCCAATTAGACACGATTCTGTCATGTCATACTGAAGTCGTGCCAACTTGATACGACTTCTGCCACGTCATAATTTTTTAATTTTATTATTTATATATTGTGCCACAAATGTCGCTATTTTAATGTCGTTATTTAAAAGGCCCAAGTATACATTCTCCACAATATTTTAAAGGCTTATGAGGTCCAATTTAATTCAGTTCGAAATCAGGATTATTTGTCTACTTAAACGGGACCAAATTTCTTACTTGATCCCATCATGCGTCGACATCAATCAGGAAGACCTAGCACTCAACACATTCGTAACGAAATGAATGATTCAATTCCAAATAAGCCAAAAAAAAAAAATGTTCATATTGTAGAACGGAAGGTCACAATAGAAGCAATTGTCCGCATAGACAAGCTTAATAATAAAATTCAATTCAAGTTTGATTATTAATTTCCTCATTTTCTTTATCTATGTATTTATTCATTCAATTCAAACATGATTCATACACGATTATCCAATTTTTTGTTCATTAAAACTAATACTCTTAGAAAATTATGTATCAAATTAATTTTTAACATTACATAACTTATTACCCAATATATAAACAATAAAATTTAAAAAAAAAATATGACGTGGCAGAAGTCGTGCCAAGTTGGCACGACTTCAGTATGACACGGCAGAAGTCGTGCCAAGTTGGCACGACTTCAGTATGACATGGCAGAGTCATGTCTAATTGGAACTATTTGTGCATATGAAGTCGTGCCGAATTGACACGATTTGCCTAAATTTGTAATTTTTTTTAAACGGATCCCATTTTGATAAAAAAACAAAAAAAAATAATCCCATGGTCAAAACCTCGTTTATGTCTTTAAATTATGAGGGGTTCATGGCATAAGCTATTCATTTTCTTCCTCGTAAAGGTTCCATCGTTGGTGGTGCCGTGAAATTTTATTGTTTGTGGCTTCCATTGTTCATCATAAATTGTGTGGGAATAATATCTCAATTTCAAGTATCTTTTGGCAACTGTCGTCTTTTTGTACTCACAGGGTGCTTCATGTCATGGTTGAGGTACCAGAAGTCGGACTTCGATTTTCCACTGTGAAAATTTGACAGTGTTGAGAACAACTAAAATTGTTAGGAATTTAAGAAAACATACTACAGTAAAATAATCAATTAGAGTCAGTAAAAAAACAGACACAAAGTCACTTAAGCATATGCTACAGAAAATAATTCAATACAAATCAATTTTAATTTTAGAAATAAAAAACATTTAATTATTATATTAAAAAAAATATTAATATATAAATTAGTTTTTATTATTAATAAATAATTTTTAAATTAGTATTTAATTAACTACTGAAATTTTAGCTATCAACTTTAAAATCTAAATAATTAGTAGTTAAAATCTTAATATCTAATTAAATATCAATTTAAAAATTATTTATTAATAATAAAAATTAATTTAAATACTAATAATTTTTTAATATCTAAAATAATATTTAATTTAGTTAATATAACAATTAATTATTTTTTATCTTTAAAATTATTTTTTATTTAATAATATTTTGTATTTAAAATTATTTTGTATTTAATAATTTTTTAATAGTATTAAGACATTATTAGCATTTGAATTACAACAATCAACAAGTTCACACTTAAAGGATGGAAGCTACATAATTTTGTGTTGGTTTTAAAATGAGACACTAATAATAACGGTTTAACGAACACAAAATACACAAATAACATTAATTATAAGATTCTAGAGTGGGTTAAGTCTATATGTGTATGTGTGTGAGAGAATCAAGCCCATGCCAAAGAAAAAAATAGTTATATTTATTAGAAAGGGTTGGACAAACGTTAATGTAAGGGAAAAAATATCTTTGCATGGCCCACACTACATTTAAAAAAAATATTACTTTGAGAGGGTTTGATGGACATTAAGCTGAACAAAAAAATGGAAATGATCAGTTAGAATTTGGTGCACTTTTCTCAGTGTGTCAAAACATTTAACTTTAAATGGGGATTCTAATTTGTCAATTGAACTTTTGAGAATGCTACACTATTAATAAGTTAGGTTTTCTATTTTCAAGGGAAAACATTTCTCACCTAAATCTAAATGTGTAACATCCAATTTAAAAATGTGCTATCAAAACTAGCATTAACTCCGCAATGCATATTTGTAAATGTTACTGATATATCACATATTCTTTAACTAGTGTGCTCAAGCAACTACTTTTGCATAAGTTTGACCATAAATATAATTTTTACTCAAAAGACAATATCGTTTTAAGAGATTCCATTCTTTATAGTCTCTTAATTAACCATAATTTTTTAATCACATTTAATATTGCTTGCTAAGGTAAAAACCACCTAATAATTCATTTTGCATTGCCCGGTCTTATATCCATTTATTTATTTTCAAACTAGTGTTATCAAATATGAGCTTGCATATTATGTGGATGGCTTTTCTCGGTGATCTCTTTTGCTTATTTATCCAAGTAGTTGTTTGGGTTACTGCTTACATACTTAATTTTATGACAAACTTCAAATTGTATCTAGATTTATACTTTTAGATCCCACATCGATTAGAGATTAAAGTCTTTCATACTTTATAAGTGGGTACAAACCTTACTTTATAACCTGATTTTATGAGTTTGAGTTAGACTTAACGTCTACTTCTTAATAAGGTATTAAAGCCATTTTAAATCTATCTTATTTAACCGATATAATATGTCATTGTAAAATGTATTAATTGTACGTGTATTATTCTAATTATCACACTTGTCTCTGATCTTTTAACTTAGCTTAGATATTATAAGCGATATCATTATGTTTTTCATAGGTTTTAGTTTGGTATAAAGGTTTTAGCTTGATATAAAGTCTGCTTGGATTAACAACTGGTGGGAGGATTGGTAGTTATTTTATTGTTACTTTTTGTACCTAGCTCTTTTTATTTTTTTTGTGGGAGGTAGGTTTGCTATTTTTGTTTTGCTAAACATCTTTTTATATAGGGTTAGACACTCCTAATTCCTTAAGTGCTTCCTCCAAATTAATTATTATTTATCGGTAAAAAATTGATAAGTAGACTTAATGTAAGGTTACTCATGAACAGGTATAACAACTAGTGTTTGTGGGTTGAATAGTGGTTATGTGGTTACTTATGTAGCACATACACTAATACAACACAGACATGGAGATACGTATAAACTCTAAATGTAGATCACGGAGACACGAATCTATATATTATATAAATTGACAATAAAGATTTATGTACACAAGTATGTTTCAGTTTTTTTTTTGTAGCAAAAAGATATTTTTCATGGCTAGTTCAAAAAGATTTGTTCCTTACTTTTATAATTATATTAAAAATTCATACAATAAGTTTGAGTTTTTAAAAAATTAATGTGTTTTTCCTTTTAAAAATTGTGTTAGAATCGTGTTAAAATTGTCAGAAATCCAACAAATACTTTTTAAATTGGACACTTCACCGATACGTGTTCTAAGAGTGTCTTTCGAGTGTCGTGTCTGATACATGTGTCCGATATGGATACGTCATTTAAGAGGAGTGTTCGAGTGTCATAGGTGTTTACCCATTATATCTAAAATAATGTTTCATATTTTTTCCAATACTCATTTTGAAAAATACTCATAGCTATTAAAAAATATCTACTATTATTTTAAAATTAAATTATCTGAATATTATTTGTTAAAAAATATAAATTTAAATAAAAATATTTTTAAAGCATAATTAAAATAAAATTATATTCTAAAATATTATTATAAATAATATTAGTGTCTCTATATTATCGGTTCAAATAAATATTACAACAGTATAAATTTAAATAATTTTTTTAAAAATTATTTTTAATTTATAAATTTAAATAAAAACATAAATCATAAAATAGTATTCAACTCTAATTTTTTTTTCTGAGAAAGACTTTACTTTTCGAAACTTTAATTTTTTTAATAAAAATATAATAATTTTTTATAAAAAAATAATGAATAATATAAAACATTTTAAGGATGGTCAACATTATTACAAAATTATTTAAATAATTCATATATCCATGAATTATATATCATAATATTTATATTTGTCTTATAACAAACAAGTAATTAAAATATTTATATTTATATTAATTTATATTTAATATTTATTGTAAATTTTATAAATATCTGCAACGATGTAATATGGCCCGGCAGTTGCAGGTGATAAATTCATAGTTAATGATTTTATTTGTATGATTTCATGGATTATAAAAGAAAGAAAAAAATATAAGAAAGCCAAATTTTTTTTTTTTAAAATGTTATAGTTTTAATACTAAATAAATATTAAATTAATATTTTCATTTCAATATATATTAACATAAACTAAAATAATAATAATAATTATTATACTTATTATCATTATTATTTTTATTACATAATCATCATATTATTATTATCTCTACTATTATTATTATTATTTTTACAAATTATTTAATTAATATTTTTATTTTAATATGTATTAGCATAAAATAAAATTATTAACATTACAATTATAGCATTAATATTACTATAATTATTATCATACTTATTTTTAATATTATTATTTTTATTGTAATTATTATTATCTTTATCATTATTACATTAATGTATTAAATTAATATTTTCATTTTGTTATATATCAAGATAAAATAAAATTATTAGTATTATTATTATAAAAAATATTATTAAGATTAAGAAAATTATTATTATTATTATACTCATAATTATTTTTATTATAAAAATTTATTGATGAATTTTATCAAAAATAATTTCAACATTTTAATCTATCTGTAAAAGATATTTAAGGAAAGATATTAGAAAATTCCATTTTGAATGTGGATATGATTTTTAATATGATTAGTAATTCAATACATCATGTCAAAGAATTAGATATTTTGGTAAAATAAATCATTACTAAATTTTAGGTGAATAAAATAAAAGATACTTTTAATTATATAAAATGACAAAATATAAAGATATTCATGTGACAAAATTTCAAAGAAATAAATAATTGTTATGAGATTATGTTATTGATGTTTTGTTTTTTTCTCTATTTTAAAATATTAAAAAATAATTTAGTTAATGAAATATTATTGTGATAATGATTTATAAGTGTCTTATTTTATTTAGTATGTTGATTGAAATAACTTAGGTATTAATTAAATGTTTGTGAATTTTTTTTTTAATTTGTATTTGGTACAATTTGATTTATTTGAAATTGATGTTTATTGAAAATAAGATTGTTTATTCAGTATATTATATGGTGTATGAAAGGCTTTAATCTTTAGTCGATATGTGATCTTCAGCACATCCCTTTCATACTCTTTCATGCTAAGAGTCACAGTGCGTGAGACAACATATTATGTATGGTCTGATAACGATCCGATTGCGGGTGACTTGATAAGCCCAACAAACAAACAATCGCTAAGATAGACTCGAAATAGTTCAAATACCATATTAAGAAGTGGACTTTAAGCCTAATTCAACCTCATAAAATCGGCTTATAAGATGAGATTTGCACCCACTTATAAAGTATGAAAGACTCTAATATCTACAAATTTAAAAATCCTCACTAAGGTGAAGACCTTGGGGGTGTCGATAACAATTAGTCCAATTTAAAAAATTCTCACTCAGTTGAAGAGCCTGGGATGCCGACAACGATCCGTCCAATTTAAAAATCCTCACTCAGGTAAAGAGTTTAGGGGTTAACAACAACGATCAGTGCAATTTAAAATTCCTCACTCAAGTGAAGAGCCTTGGGAGTGCCGACAATGATCAATCCAATTTTAAAATCCTCACTTAGGTGAAGACCCTGGGTGGTGCCGACAATAATTGGTAATCCTCACTCAGGTGAAGAGCCTGGGGGTGCCGACAACGATCAATCCAATTTAAAAATCCTCACTTAATTGAAGAGCTTGGGGGTGCCAACAACAATCGATCCAATTTAAAAATCCTCACTCATGTGAAGAGCTTGTGAGTGCTGACAACGATCGATCCAATTTAAAAATCCTCACTCACGTGAAGAGCTTAGGGGGTGCCGACAATGATCAGTCCAATTCTTTTTTAAAAAAACCTCACTTGGGTGAAAAGCATGGGGAGATGCTAACAACGATCAGTCCAATTTTTTTTTAAAAAAAAACCTCACTCAGGTGAAGAGCCCGGGTGCCGACAATGATCGGTCTAATTCAAAAAAATCTCATTCAGGTGAAGAGCCTGAGGGGTGATGACAACGATCTGTCCAAATTAAAAAACCTCACTCAGGAGAAGAGCCTGGGAGGTGTTGACAAAGATAGATCAAATTCAAAAAACCTCACTTAGGTGAAGAGCTTGGGGGTGCCGAAAACGATTGGCCTTACCTGCAAATGTTTTTGATAAGCCTTTTTGCCTCGCTCACTCGACTCAAGGTTGAGGGGCTATGTACCGTCTGGATTTAGTCGATCATATACCGATTGGCCTGACCTGCCAGGTGGTCCAAGGACATGATCACCATGATTTTTGGGACTATTATTATAGACCCCCACCTAATTATATTAGTGTAATAATATTAAATTAGATAAATATTGTGGGAATCAATCTTATAAGTGCACAATTAACGTGATTTTACATACACAAAATCTCTTATTATATTACATAAATACTCTAATTTACTTGCTCAATATCCCTTATTATATTACATAAATGCTCTAATTATATTACAGAATACTCTAATTTATTATATATATGATATTCAGATTTTATGAAAGGATAATTTAATACGCCACATTAAAACCTGGAGAAAACAGGGTCAAAGATCCAAGCCCATGAAGGCTTATAAATACATGACCACTCATAGGGAGTACTGAAAACTCGAATCTTTACTATATTTGCTATACACAAAATTTGATGCTCTTATTGACTTGAGCTTTAGAGTATTTTCTATAGGTGGAGCCTCCCTTCATTCCCTGGAGGCTGAATCACTAGAGCTTGAAAGAAGATTACTCAAAACCTATATGGATTACGACCGACCTCGAGTCAACGAGAACAATACTCATCGTTAAAATTTGTCAGTAATTATCGACAAACACAAATATATTATTTATCGATAATTAAAAAATTATCAACAAACACAAATTCTTAAATAATTTTTTTTTTTATCTATAATTCAATAATTTATTGGAATGGAAAAGACATAGTCATCATTATCTAAAAGGTCCTACTACTATTATTAATATCTTATAAACCCATGAACCATACTAATAATAATATCTTATAAACTCATGAACTATACTGGATGAGAGGTGTCATAGTTCACTTTAGGCTTTTTCTCCTTTCTCATATTACTTAACTAATTATTGTATACATGTTATAGGGAAAATATATAATTCAAAGTACATGAAAAACATCTTAGACAATATTCTATCTGTTTTTTTTTATCTACACCTGAACTTTTTTTTTGGCCATATACAAAATTATCTTCTATATTCATATTCACTCATTTTTAAAAATAACTTTATTTCTCTTATTTCAAATGACTAATACTCACGTATATTTCTACACTTTGATACAAGAAAATGGGATAGAGACAAATATATGTGAATTAGCTAAGTGTGTCACCAAAGCAATACTACTAGTAGATTGGCATGTTTAACACCATTTGATAAAATCTTCATTTTTCGTAATATGTGACTTAAGAATAGATGTGTGGATAATATTGATTGAAAGAGGGAGTTTTTTAAGCAACTTCCAACATTTATCAATGGTACTTCCAATATGGTGACAATATTTGTATTTTGGATGACTTTTTAAAATTATCTGTGTGAAAATATAAAAAACTATTACTCTATACCGCAAAGGTAACATTTTCTCCCATAAACAAAGTATATGTCTTTGTATTTATTTTATGAGTATGAAAGAACACGAATGATACAAAAGTCATAGATTGTTTTAATTGTATTCCCAAAATTTAAACATTTCTAGCAATATATAAGCCCAAGATCATAAAATATGTATTGTAGTGAGAATAACTTATTAAAATCATATAAGACCTTCAAATTATAATGGAACAAGAAAATTTTATATATTAAAAAAAGAATATATTAATAAAAAAAATACTTGAGTTACTAGTCCATATACATTTATAAAAGCTAATTAAAATAAAAAATAAAAAATAAAAAACAATAAAGTTGCTTCCAATGTTCTCACCCTTCAATTTGGTGATGTTTCACTATGCCGACAAAATTTGTCCCAACTAAACAATCAATTATACTCCTTATTGCTCCGTGAATGAGTTGATAGGCCTTATTTATGAACAAAAAGTCTCATGAGATTTTGACACATGTCATACAAGAGTTGTGTCATTTGTCATTGGATAAAGAGCACAAACCTCACTCCAAGCTCATACGTCTAATGAACGAAACAGTTGCTGAGAAAAAAAAATGTCTTATGAACGAAAAATAAATTTGAATGAAGTGTTAATAATAATAAAACTTCATAATTCAACATTAATAACAATCTTCATCCATTTATGAGCAAATCCAAACCATTATAATAAGACAAAATTTGTCGCGGAACCCATTAAACCCTTATCCAAATTTCGAAGGACTAAATTGAAGAGTTAAAGTTATCAGTATAAGAAAATAATTAAACAAAAATTAATTAATTATTATATTAATTAAAAAATATTATTTTATATATTAAATAAATTATTAATATTTAAATTAATTTATTATTAGTTTCTAAATTTATATCTAATTAATTATAAACTTTTAACTATTAATTTTAAAATCTAAATAATTAATAACTAAGTAAATATTAATTTAAAAATGATTTAATAGTAATAAAAATGAATTTAAATAATTTTTAAATATTTAAAATAATATCTAATTTAATTAATATAATAATTATTTTTTATTTATAAAATTAGTTTTTATTTAATAATTTTTTAATTGCATACTTATTTTTAATAATAATATGATGAGAAAAGATGTGAAAATTTATTTTAGATACTAATGGATTGTTGGAAGACTTTTCCTTTTGATGTTAAGGAAAAATAATAAAATATAATGCAAGAAGCAAGAAAAGTGGATTAAACGACGAAAGAAAATAGTTTGAAAGAGCCCTAACGAAAGGGTAGGAGCACATGGAAGAGGAGGGGACCTGGGCTCCGTCGGAGTATCTGATGAGAGAATAGTCACGGGAGGTATGGAGGAGGCATGCACACGTGCAAGGAAGTGAAAAGAAGAGAAGAGAATGAATGTTTTTGTTCTGGGCTTGCGTGTTATAAGATTAGAGACACGAATGGCACGGGTTAATTGGTGATGGTAGTGGTGTTTGTGTGTCTGTGATTGATATACCAGTTCTTGAAAACCTCAAGATGATTCCATTCCATTCCATCATAATTATTACTCCTATTCCTATTACCATCCAAAATCACAAGGATGTGTCAACAAGCTAGTTTAGCTGTCATTTCGAGCACTTCACTCACGGGGCTCCATTCATATCTCTCTCTTTCTCTCTCTCTCTCTCTCTCTCTCTCTCTCTCTCTCTCTCTCTCTCTCTATATATATATATATATATATAGATAGATAGATATATGCGTCTTTTCATAATTTTTCACTCACATACCCTTCCCATGTTAACATACTCAAACCAAATTTATAGGTGGGACTAATTATTACAGGTAGAAGGAATACTTTACATCAACACATGCTGATTTATGAAAACTATAAAATTATATATAAGTGAAACTCCTTGTGTAAAAAGTAAATCCTAAAACAATTGTAATTAAAAAGTATGAGTCATAGAGGATGTATTAAAAAATTAACTGTGTTTCTGATGTATGTTTAGTACTCTTTCTACTAAAACACTAACCTTATTTTTATGAAATTTAAATATTTTTGTTAGTTGTTTAGTTATATATACTTATGTGATTAATGTTTAACGATTGGTATTTATCTATGATTAGTTTATGTGCATTTATAAGGTTATAACGCGGTTTGCGAAGATAAATTAATGGAGAAAAGGATGGTATATAGAGTAAAATTAAGTAGATGAAGGATGTTTTATCACGTGAGTTAAGGAAGATAGAAAAATAAAAAGAATCTGAGGAGTATATATCACTTCGCATTGTCTGGAAGGCTAAGTGATAAATATGACAACCATTCACCTTTTTCTTGGGATCAGCACTTCCAATTTTACTATTATAGATCGTTATATCCAAGATCTAGAACAGAAACAATTAAGGAAAATTCAAAATATATATATATATATATATATATATATATATATATAAAAGTTTGGTAGTAAAAAAAAGGAAATGATAATATCATAGCATGTCACGGGGAAACATAAAACTTATATTTCATTTCTGTTTTACAAAATGATTGTAACTTTAGTTTTTATTTTTTTAAATTACTTCATGTTTTAATCTTCAATAAAATATTTTTTTTTTAATTTACTCCCACATAAATTATATCAATATTTTGTATTTGTAGTAGTTTGAATATAATAAGATTATCTAAATATATATGTTTCAATAAATGAAATATTTTTACTTTTTTAATCTATGAAAAAATCCTTCAATAATGACGTTTTATTACATTATAAACTTAGATGCATATAACTACTAACAAAGTTTTTTGTATTATCAAGACATAACGTGGATATACCATACTCAGAGGTTGACTAAATACAAATTATCAAAAGCTAACTTAGTAAATCTAAAAGATTTGTAATTTTTGTCTTTCTCTTCTCATTGTTTATCAAAATATCAATATTAATTTTTAATTTATATTGAATTGTAATGTAATAAACAATTAAAAAGTTATGAGTATGGTTATTACGTTATGTAACTGATGGTTACCATTGTAAGACTAGACATTTGTTATACCATTGCAGTTGTAAAAGAACTGTCCTCTAGAAGTGAATTATAGACGACAACTCTAAAGTCGTTGTCTATACCGAAATAGAATAGACTACGTGATGATAAATAGCGATTTCAAAATCATTGTATAGTTGTTAAAAAAAACCGATATATTGATCTTTTCTGCGTTAGTGAATAAATCCTTAAACAATGATAGGACATCATAAATGTTAGCTATTGTTTTTTTAGCAACAAGACTATAGAATTTTATAAATTTTATACTTAGAGTATCTCTTAAGTATTATAATTAATTAATTTTATTTTTTATTGATAATAAATATAGACAATAAAATTATTAAGAGAAAGACTTGGGTTAGAGTATTCTTTAATTAATCTAATTATTTTATTTTATTTTTTTATCAATAAAAGAATGTAGCCAATAATTATCAAGAGAAACTCTTGGGTTATTATGAAGTTATAACTATAAATTTGAATGATTAAGATTAATGACTATTATTTTTATTAGAATAGTACTGTGTATTTACCTAATAATTTAACTATCTTAATGATTACTTGGTTACCATTTATAATTATGACGTCTTATCATGTTTGTCTTGCTTCACCCAAAAAAATTATATACTGATATCTGAAAATGGCGAGGTCAATTTCGTAAAAGCATAATTTAGTGTGGGGAATATTTAGGTACTCGTCATGCAAACAAACGACATATTACACATAATTTTTAATAGCTCAGCCAATTCTATAAAAAAGGAAAACCTGTCTAAGCAGACAGATGGAAAAGGAAGGGCAGAGAAAACAAAAGGAGAGAAAAGCAAAACCAAAACCAAAATCAAAATATCAACTACACAAAAGTGATAAGAGGAAGAAGAAGAAGAAGCATGGCTTTTAGGGACAAAAGAATAGCGTCTCTGGAACAGACTTTGCAACAACTTCGCGATGTCACAAACTCCACTGCTGTAATTTGTTTCTATATATATCCATCTATATTTTGATGATGAATTAATCACTGATGAAGCTTGTGCTTCTATCTGATTCATCTTGAATCAAAGCTTTCAAAAGAATTGACCTAATTAACAGTTTCTTTGTTATTTTTTGGCAGCTGAACAAAGCCTCAATCATTGTAGATGCCTCAAAATACATAGAGGAGTTGAAACAAAAGGTGGAGGGACTGAACTCGGAGCTGGGGATCACGGAATCATCATCAAACTCTCAAATTGATGAACTACCAACGGTGCTTATTAATCTTTTTCTTTTCTTTTTTGATTGTTGCTGCATTTAATTTGTTGTTCTTATGAATTTCTGGGTCGAAATTAAAAAGATCTTATTGAACATTCAAGAATTCGATTTAAGGTGAAAAAGAGATATTAGGGGTGGTAAGACTTTTCGTAGCAGAGTTCAACACTGATAAATCTTATAAAATTGATATTTTTGCAGGTAACGGTGAAAACCCTAAAAAAGGGTTTCCTCATTAATGTGCTTTTAGAGAAGAATAGCCCTGGTATGCTCGTGTCCATACTCGAAGCCTTCGAAGAACTTGGTCTTGATGTGCTTGATGCTAGGGTTTCTTGTGAAGACAGTTTCCAGCTAGAAGCTGTGGGAAGAGAAGTAAGACAAAATAATAAAAGTTTCTGTTTAATTATTCTCCTAATTAGATTTTCCTTTCAAATAATTTTAAACGTATAAAAGAAACACACATTAAATGTATGAGGCTCTTATATAAACAATCCAAATATTGTACTTGTGTGTTATTTATATCGATTCGTTGAGACAGAATTTTTTTACCCTATATTTGCTATACACCTCGTACTTCGTACTATATGTAAAAATAACATTATTTTTGCATTCAGATTGAAGAATTGAATCATATAAATATATGCTCCAAGAGGAAAAAATTCCAGGAGGAGGAGCATACAAGAATTTTTCACAAGTTTGATATACATGCAGTTTGAAAATCAAATATCTTGCTTCAGATTAAAACATTGTTCACAACAACAACAATAATTGAAGTTTTTCTCTAAAAAAAACAGAAGTTTGTTCGTTATTCTACCATTTTTGTTGTTGCATGGAGTATATGATGTGGCAACAAAGTCTAGAGCTGCAATAGTTACATAATGTGAAAAGGGTAAATAAAATATGATGCCACCAACAATACTCTAAAGTTTTGATCTAAAGTTTGACAAGAGCTTATTTTGCAGAGTCACAAGAACGACAGTGTTGACGCGCAAGTGGTAAAGCAAGCAGTGTTGCGAGCAATCAAGAACGAGGACTAATTAATGAAAGCACACGGATTAGAAAAAAACGAAAAAAAAATTTCAAGTACCGTTTTTGTCTTGTTTAAGCTTTGAAATTTGCACATGAACTGAAAGAATTGGTGATTGCATGTTCTGCCAAAACCTCACGAGGTACCTCTTCAATGACCCTTACGTATTGATATGGCTTATCAACATCTTCTTGGATAGTGGGAAATGAATGAATGGACATGCATTGCCCAAGTTGATATATATATATATATATATTGGTATTTTGGAATTCAGTGGGTGGGGAAGACAATAGACAAAAATAAGCCCTATGACAGAAGAAATGCATGTTATTATGCGTTCAATTATATTATAATTAAGCAAGCATGATTTCAGTTAGTGCTTATTAGTGAAAACATCCATGGTGTAGAAACCTAACAGTATATTTTCACGCATGTCATTAAGCTATAACACTTTTCTTAATTATTAAGGATAATGCTTGATATATTTAATGAATATAAATTACTAAAAAATAGATGATAATAATAATAAATATGAATTAATTAGAATAAAAACTAAAATCACTTTATATAATTATATCGTTTATGATAAGTTTTTTAATTTTAAAAATAAATATGTATATTTAAGATAAATTTTTAATACCAAATAATTATCGTGTATAAAAAATGAACGCTGATTATAAAGAATAGAGTAATATTTATGATTTATTAGGCAATACAATTGGAGGAGGAAGAATATGAGTACATATTTTTAATGTGAATTACATATTGATTAAAATTTACTGGCAAAAAATTGTCAACCTATTTTTAATAAATTTTTTTGTAACACATTTATTTATATGGTTTAAAATTTATTAAAACCTACAAACGAAATTCGTCAAATGTGGAGAAAAACTCATAATTATTTGCATTTTAATTAGATTATTCCTTCGTAATGTTATAGAATGTTTCATTGTCCTGTCTATCATCATCATTATTATTATTATTATTATTATTATTATTATTATTATATATATATATATATATTCACTTTTCATTTAATAATATTTATTTTTTAATATTGCAAGTGTATCGGAAGGATTGTTTTTAGTTACTTTTTTAGTTTTTTTCTTCTCTATTTCTATTCATTACACTGAAATATTATCATTCCTTCTAAAGTCATAAAAATATTAAATGATAATTTTTAAGAGACAAGTACTTTTAAATAATCATTTTTAATTTTTAAAATAGTAAATCAAAGTATTATATTGCAAAACTGTTTCAATTTATTAGATTTCTATAAATAATATAAATATAAATATATATTAATAATAACTCATGTAAAATAGTATATATCTCCAAATTTCTAAGTGTACTTCATAAACAATCTACATCAAAAAGTGATTATATATATATATATATATATATATATATATATATATATATATATATATATATATATAAAAAAATATATTTTTAGTTATATGTATGTATAAAAAAAAAATAATAGTTATTGATATTTTTCACACATGTT
>Ga0123342_1003454_pt1 | contig 25303 bp, 34 predicted proteins | sample Turbeawhitnodule_FD_89960 | JGI IMG/M metagenome (GOLD analysis project Ga0123342, IMG submission 89960) | Root nodule microbial communities of legume samples collected from Mexico - Turtle bean Mexico white nodule | ecosystem: Host-associated > Plants > Roots > Nodule | place: Mexico: Nepantla... | reverse complement strand
TTTTTTGTCTACTTATATTTCTCTCTTGTCTTTTTATATAACACCACATAAAAACTATATATTTTATATATATATATATATATATATATATATATATATATATATATATATATATTTCTTGTTCCAAGCCTTTATTTCCCTCTTTTATAGGGATTTCTATACATCATCAAAAACAAGCAAAACATCCATAATCTAAAACTTACAATATATCATCCACTTTCTCACTCTGTCGAGCTTTCCCACTTGCTACATCCTCTACTCGTGTAAACTACGATTGACTAATATTGATTACAACACAAACCACTAAAAGGGTAAGCTAGTAATTTAGAAGTTTTCATAACACAATAAATAAAATTTATGAGTAAATCAATCCACACCAAGGTTGTCAAACTCGCGAGTCTACGTAGACTCGTGAGAGCTCCGTAGACTCGACTTGCAGACTCGTAAGAGTCTACTTTCAACCTGCAATCTGCGACCACCGCAACCCGTGACCACCTGCAACCCGCGACCACCGCAACCACCACACGAACCACTTGCAACCCGCGATCGCTTTGCTCGATTGATCGCCGCACTCCACAGAAGAAGACGCAGTGCACAAAAGACACAAAGGAAGATGAAACGCGAAACCCTAATTTTCCCATTCGGAACGACACCGTTTTGGGGTTAAAAAAAACCCAGTTGGACTCGCCAACTCGGACAAGAGTCGCGAGTCAACCCTGAGTCTGCACCGAGTCCACCGAGTTTACCCAAAAAACGAGTCTGCTACCGAGTTAACTCGGACGAGTCAACGAGTTGACTCGCGAGTTTGATAACCATGATCCACACAAATCATATTTCAATGTTAATTGTCTCATGTAACAACCTACAAGCATCACTTGCCACATCCCATCAAACTCATAATAAATAGACACTTAATGACTTTCACACAATGAGTTGAATCTTCAGATATTTTGCACCGTTTACACTATTGTCTTCTTCGACATTGACAGAGGCAAGGAACACTATCCACTTATGTGACAAGGTTGTCCTATGATTTACAGGACCTAGTTCTAGAAATCTGCATTGACTCTCATCACCCGATACCTTTCTCTAAGTCTAGTAAACAAATGAGGTAGAATAATTCTTTTACATACATCACGAATTCGAATTCAATGCATTTCACCACTGCATAACATGTACTATTACCTCCTTGGTAAACACTATATTCACATCACACCATCAATCTCAATCCACATCAATTACAATTTCACAACAAAAGTCAATTCTCGCAATTTATAATTTCAAGCATTGAAGAGAAACACAAAATATACCCATAATTCAATTTTAATAAACTAAAAGTATGAATAGCAAAACTATTTAAATAAAATAAACCAATAATATTCAACACAATCTTCATATTTTATACTATCCCCTCTTAATTATATTGCATAAAAATTAAAAAGCAACTCATAAAAGCATAGGTCATTACCACCCGACAATTGTTAAAGATAATAATTCATACTGAGTTTCACTCATCCAATCATGGTCAACTATAATTCATAAGAAAGCTAAGAGGATAAACTATACCTCTTATGTAGACTTTAAGTTCTAAAAGAACATTTACTTAAAAAGTTAAAAAAACCACAAAAACTTCACCCAAAACTTATAGCTTGACTTTGGCTCACGCACTCAAAGAATTACAACTAGAGTGCTAGACCTCCTTTTTTAATGATTCCAAAGCCATTGTAAAGCTAACATCCAAGGCTACAACATTCATGAAGACCACTAAGCCTAATTAAAAAATATGGATTCACCCAATGCTGAGCAAATTTTTCGTAGTAAAACTCACTTCCTCTTTGCCTCAAATCCATTGGGTGGTTGGTGGGTTTGTTGAGCAGATCATGTTGAAAATTTTTGAGTTTTGCAGAATTCCAAACTTAGCAAACACCCCAAAATTGGCACCTACACAACAATTATAAAACATCTACGTGCCTAATTTGACTATCAAATATCACACCATAACCTGTATAACAGTATAATTCCATGTTACCATTTCACTCAAAAACATCTTATACAATTAATTTCATTAACTTTTCCAAATGAAAACCTAAGTCAATATATTACTATCGAACATAGTTATAAATTTTCAAACTCAATCCAAATTGCAAAACAAATTGAATACATCTTACATCCATCAATAATATAATCACAACCCTTCTTTGCTTTCTAACAACTCATAATATCAAATGTCAATTAAGATAACAATTCAACATAGTGTTATCCAATATTTCTAACTGAATTCAACATCAAATAATCTTCAACCATGCAATGTCCTTGCATAAAATACAATTAATGTGTCTAAGTCTCAGCCTTGTGTTCAAATCTTCTACCTTAGGGTTCTATTAAACATTTAACTAACTTCCCTTACTTGACAACAAGTTATTCCAGCTAAACTCCAACAAGTCCTTTTTAATATAAGAAACTCAAACCTGTCCACAGATTACCCTAAACATCAAATCAAAGATATCAGTACTACTCTAGATTACCGGATATTCATCTTTGCCCATCAAACCCAACATGCAACTGATCTCCCTAGGCATGCAAACCACTCACATGCAAACAACTTACTCTAATTTTTTTTTAATTGGATAGATATCCTCTATGTTTTGTTAGCTTCTCTACGGTAGGTTAAGATCTTGAAAAGGACGAATGATCAATTCAATCTTAGGGAGAAGGTAGAGAAATGGTTGTTTTTGTAAAATGATGTTGTAATAGTTAAGTTCTTCCATTTATTACCTTTTTAACTTAACTAATAAAATATTCATACTTCATCCTTTTAAAATTACTTCTACTCTTAAACATAATTTACTTGGTCCTGATAGTTGTTGTTTTTGTTTTTCATATCAAATAGATAATATATGTTTTATAGAGATTGATTTTAGTTATAATTATTTGTACAACAACTGGTCAGTTCTTAGTCGAGTTAAAGGTTATGCAGCTTGTGAATATCAAGTTTAGTGTATGAACAATAAAAGTCGCAACTGGGAAATTCTATGCTGGCTGTTATGAGTTTGATTATAATCCCAAATGAAGAGGTGTCAAAACTTCTTAGTTGCCTAATCCTCATGAGAAAATAGACTGACACTGACTATAACCTTAAAAAGTCATATCATTTGTGATTTCAGATTTGTTGACAACATTAAAACCATTTTGATCTGATACTAACTTAGCTTTAGAGATGAGTATAAAATAAAATTGTCTGTAGCTTGGTGTGTGGCTATAAGTAAATTAAGAACTAGTCAAAGATCTATTTTTCTTGTAATTAGTGTGCAGTGGGTCTCTTGTGAAATTTGTTAGATGAGATGGGAACTGTTCTCTCAGGAAGACAGATATTGATACCCGATAAATGGTTTTTTTCCTTTATCTAGAATAGTCTGATTCACGGCATTATCTAACTGTGACCTGTTGAATCTATTTAAATAAGAATAATAGCTTGCAGGTTGTTTATGCATTTATTATCATGTCTTTGGGTGAGATGAATTGTGTAATTGAGCATATCTTTCGATCAAGTTTTATGCTTCTTTTTCTTGTGAGGTATTAACGGACTTGTGGCTTTGCCATTAAAACTGCTAAATATCTCTTTTAATAAGTCAGGTCTGGGCCATTTGATTGCCAAAAATGAAGATGAATATGAAAAATTGGCTCTGAAGCTGGCCTCTGATGTTTCGGCACTACAAAAATTGAGAATGAGCCTGCGAGAGCTCATGTCTAAGTCCCCTCTTTGTGATGGTGCAAAATTTATCCGTGGATTAGAGTCAACATATAGACAAATGTGGCGCAGATATTGTAAAGGAGATGTTCCGGCTTTGAAATGCATGGAATTGTTGCAGCAACATGTTTCTACTAGTGATCCAACCAATAATAACGGTGAGTCAACAAGGAACGTAAACTTAAGTGAGGGGAGCCCTGGATCTGTCATGGCAAATGGATTCAGTTTGACACAACCTCTGAAGCCAAATGTTCACAGTTGTGAAGAAAATGGTGGGTCATTGAATCACAACAGCAAGCAAGGTATGGTGGGTTCAAGTTGAATTTCATCTGGGAGTCCGCTGTAGTGATTCTAGTTTGCTCAGCTGTATTACAATAATAGGTGCAGAATTAGGTTGGCAATTGGCGTGATGTATTTGTGTTGCTTCTGGAAGAGCTTTGCATCCACCACATCATGACAAAGGTTAAATTTTCATAGAATGACAATTTTTTTTACTGGGAAAGAAGTGTAAGCCACAGTTACAAAATCAATGTGTCCTCAACTGCTGTGGATACTCCCAGGGGCTATGCTGCTATAAAATGGCATCCTTCAAATATCTGTAACACATTCCCCCCACCCCCCTCACTAATTACAATAGCCAGTTGAGAGTGTAAATTGTGTAATATTTATTTACTTTTTTTGGGGGTCTGGATTTCATTTCTAGCATGGTAGTGTTGGTCAGATCCTGATGCACTGTACCTGTGTGAATGTAATTGGCTTTCATGAGAAAAGCAGGGGTGGATAATTTAAGAATTTTGTGGTCGCATTCGAAAACAAAATTGTGTGTTGATTATTAAGATAGGAATATGAAAGTTCAATTCTGAAATAGTAAATATCAATTCAAAACTTATTAAGAATGAATTAAGGTACGTAAACTTTTACTCCTAGTTACCTTTACTGTTGTGAGTCTTCTTGACTTAAATAACTTTTTTTTCTTGTTGGATGCATAACAAGTTCAAAAGTTTTCATATTTTCTATAATCATTGAGTAACAATGACAACATCTTCATGCAAGAAAAGTGGAACAGGTAAACAAAAAATCTAATATCGCATCAATGCATAGGGATTAATGTTAAAGATTGACTGGACTTTATCAATTAATTATATGCTTTAAAATATTAGACTGAATGGTTTGGTTGACTGATTAATTACTTAATTAATTAAAGAAAATGTTTGTCAAAGGTGGTATTCCGATCCCTAACCTCTTCATTAAGCCATTGTTTAATTTCCATTGTTGTGAGAGCAATGTGGGCAGACTAATTCAACCATTATTATATTTGTAAAATTTATCGATGAAATCCCTTTATGTACAAGAAAAATGTAAATGACATTTTTTTACATGTTTAATCATTTTTACTATTGGATGAAGTTTATTGAGGGTTGTGAAATACGTCAGTCTTTCATTTGATAAATTTTACATCACTTTTTTAACTTTATAAATTTCAACTAATAACCATGAGAAGGAGTGTAGTATTAATTTTCCTAATAAATATAATCATTTTTCTAAGTCAACTAATAAAGAAGACAATAACTTAAATAAAGTTTTTTGTTGTAACTTCCATAATTTTATAAATTATGTTAGATATCACCATCGGAACTTAACATCCTAATTATGGACTGAGACTTAGAAAGAAAATAAAAATCCTATTTATGGATTGAGACTCAGAAAAAAAAAATGTCTCATTTGTTGATCTAAAATTTTACAAAATTTATATTTCTTCTAAATTTCAAAAGTCTAAACATCAAATAGGTTAGTGAAGTTTAATTTAAATTCAATTCAAAGCTAAATGCCCTAACACTTTTTATAATCTAACCTCTCACTTTGTTTCTTTAGTATTCTAGTAAAAAGCCAAACCAACTCTATTTTTTATTTACACCACCCCATTAGTTGCATCTAAATCAATCTGCATACATCTTATATCCACAGAAAAACATACATATGATTCATTAATTAAAGCGTAATCCTAATCCTAATCCTAATATATACTAAATTATCACCAACTTATATTTGAAAAAACAAACAGGTCCTACTTATAAAATTCAAAAGAACATTAAAAGTAAAATCGTAAACATTCATTCGAATAATACATTAGGAAATCAAAACAGCTTTTTAATAAAATAATTTCAATATTAAAATGTATTTTTTTTATAATCGTTTAATAAGCTTTTTGAAAGACAAAGTAATGAACAAGAAAAGAAAGAAGATTAAGTATAATTTGTGGGTGTTTCTACTTGCTTCGGTACGTAAAGGTTTCATATATAACAACTTCACTAAGTTCATTAGGTAGCATCCCACTTATCCTAACATCTACCACTCTTAATTTCTCCCTCTATATATGTTACCTTCAATCATCACATTTTCATCATCCTCTCTCATCTATCCTCCTTACAACATAAACTAAGCTTCCTCTATATTCACCAAAGCCAAACATGTCAACCACCATTGATATCCCAGAATCAAGTAAAGTTGCTAAAGGAAAAGCTGTGGTGGTTGCACCACTAAGGCCAGGAGGATGGAAAAAAGGGGTAGCCATAATGGATTTCATTCTAAGGTTAGGTGCCATAGCAGCTGCTCTTGGTGCTGCTGCCACCATGGGAACAAGTGATCAGACACTCCCTTTCTTCACTCAGTTCTTTCAGTTTGAGGCTAGTTATGATAGCTTCACCACTTTCCAGTATGTGATGACCTTCAAAACCCTGCATCTTTTCTCTGCATTTTCATCACATCTATGTTAATTCACTGAAATCATAAATTTTATCCAATGCACCACACAATGCAGGTTTTTTGTTATTACTATGGCTTTAGTGGGTGGCTACCTGGTGCTATCTCTTCCTTTCTCTGTTGTTGCAATTGTTCGCCCTCATGCTGTTGGACCAAGGCTTTTCCTCATTATCTTGGACACTGTAAGCTCTTTGAAATATTCATAAATTCGGTTCTATTTCAATAATCTTCTCACCAATTCAACCATCTCTCAATACTATGGCTGAAATATATATTTATTTCTCATGATAACAAAATTGTTTAAGTATGATGTTTTGTACTGTTATTATCACCCATAAATATAAATGTACAGGGTTATACTAAAAATTTAATTTTTCAACAAGTTCAGTGTGTAAGCTTATTTACTAATGAGAGATTTTTTCCTTGGTATATGATTTCATTTAGTGAATAATTTCCTAGTTTTGGACTTGCTGATCCAACAGTATATGAATTGCAGGTGTTTCTGACTCTAGCCACTGCTAGTGCTGCTTCAGCTGCTGCCGTAGTTTACTTGGCACACAATGGTGATCAGGACACAAACTGGTTAGCCATATGCAACCAATTCGGAGACTTTTGTGCACAGACCAGTTCAGCTGTGGTGTCATCGTTCGTTGCTGTTGTTGTCTTCGTATTGTTGATTGTGATGTCTGCTTTCGCCATTGGGAAGCCTTGAAGATTAACCTGTGGGGGCTTAAGTTATATGAACTATTACAACTATATATAATATTGTGCATGTTCAATCTGTTTCCCAAGTTTTAATTCCTCGGCTTGTGGGGTTTTAATTTCCTTGAAGTTGTGATCTGCCAAATTGATTACCTGTGTACATTTGCTCATTCTAATGTTTCAAGTTTCAGCCACTTTGTTACGTCGAACTAGCTATTCTCTACTTAACTTTCTCTTTGCGGTTTTTTTCCTCAGCAATAACACCTTGTTCCATTTTTTTCTTGATGTGATCATATGAGAGTTAGAATATTAAAGATAACATGCAAGATTAGTTATAGGTAGTAGGTGTTAAAACTCTGACAAGGAAAATTGTAATTTTCACATCACACATCATGAAAAGTAGAGATATTATAAGGATAAAGACAAAATTGGTATATATAACGAGTTATTTAAAAAAAAAACAGATGACCTTGGAAGAAGAAGCTTGCACCAAGATAATGGTGAAAGCATGTAAAACCTTAATTTTTTTTTATCAACAAAAAACCATAATTTTTTTTATCAGTAAAAATGAATGAATAAATATGAGGTATTTCAGGAATACCTCAACCGGTATATATAATATCTACCTTGTGTTCAAAGGACAAACGTCTACTCTCAAGAAAAAGAGATCTTAGAAAAAATAACAGTCCTCGTACAAACCATTGACTCAAGACACCAATTAGAGAAAGAAAAAAAACGCCTCGTGCTTTGGACACTACCCATGACTAGGCCTTCAACTCTGACATAGCAAAAATTTCGATGGGATCAATCCCGCCACTTATGAAAACCTTCCTGTTCCTGTGTTTTCACAATTCCCCAACCATTGTTATCCACACACCCCCTCATACCTGATTTACACTTTCTGTGACCCTGTTCATCCTAAAGCTTAAGAAGTGATTTTTTGTCTCCCTATGACCCGTCGCAACACTCCCCACCCATTCATAGCACTTAGCCCACACAAGCCAGGCAACTCTACACGTGCAAAAGAGGTGAGACGTAGTTTCCTCCTCCCCGCACAGGCTGCAGATATTGGTGGTAAACCCTAAACCTCCAAAACCCCTCTTATAGATCCCTCTCCACCCCTTGAGAGTCGTCCCTGAGGATTTTGTATGCAGATTTAATCGTGAACACAACTGTCTCTTTGTCTTTCCATACCCAAGAGTCCTCTTTGTCCACCTTTACTCTCTAATCCCCTAAAATATGCATTAGTGATGTTCTTGACTCCATTCCCATTTAAACAAGTTTCTTTTCCACTCGATCTTCCATGACTAACTTGAGTTTTCTGGCCTCTCCCTAATCTGTCATGCAAAAGAGTCTTTGTTCAAACAGGTGGAATGAAGTCTCGAAAACAACTCCTTTAAGGTTGTATTGCCCGCCCATCTATCCTCCCAAAACCTGATCTCTCTCCCATTCCCTACCTCCCAAGAGAAGTTAGCCTCCAACTTGTCTCTCCATTCATCAAGAGACCAAACCTCCTTCAGATCCCTCCACCAAAGAGAATCAGAGCATCTATTTCTTTTACTCTGTAGATCCCTCCAACCTCCATATTTTGAATCCACCACCTCTTTCCACAAACCATGCTTGTCATAACCTAACCGCCATATCCATTTTCCTAACAGAGCAATATTGAAACGCCTTATGTTGACCATTCCAAGCCCCCCTCCTCTTTTGGTGCGCACATCTTTTCCCACGATGCCCACACTATTTTTTCTACTGTCCGCACCCCAACCCCACAAGAATTTCCTCTGAAACCTAACAATTTCTTTCATCACCATAGCCAACATTTTGTACAGAGACAAGTAATAAGGGAAGAGAGGATAACACCGACTTAATTAGACAAAGTCTCCCAACCATCGAAATAAACTTGCCTTTCCATCTGTTTAATCTATTTCACACTCTTTCCACCACCTCTTCCCAAAAATTACTTCTTTTGTGACATCCACCTAAAAGCATGCCCAAATATTTAAACGGAGTTTTCATCGTAACACAATTCAAAAAAGCCGCAAAGCGTTGTAGCAAAAGGTTGTTGCATCCTATCCTCCAACACTACTCTTTTGGAAGTTGACCTTTAAACCTGACATTAACTCAAAGCAATTTAGAATGACCTTGATAACGAACACGCTTTGAGCACTCGTTTTACAAAAAAAACGTGTCATCCGCAAACTGAAGCATATTAACCTTAATGAGTTTGCCTCCGATCTCCACACTTTCTAATAATTCCTTTTCAACCGCCTTTCTTACCACCCCAGCTAAACCTTCTGCCACTATGAGGAAAAGAAATGGTGCTAAAGAGTCTCCTTGTCTCAACCCCTTCCTAGGCTTCAACTCCTGGGTAGGGCTCACATTCACTAGCACGGACACCGATGAGGACTCAAGACACACTCTAATCCAACCAATCCATCTCCCATAAAAGCCTAACGTCTCAAGCATATAGTACAGAAAACCCAGTCAACTGAGTCGTAGGCCTTCTCATAGTCAACCTTGAAGAAAATACAGTTGTTCTTTCTCCTCTTGATTTCTTTATGAACTTCATTTGCTACTAAGACGCTATCCATAATCCCCCTGCCTTCTAAAAACGTTGACTGCCTAGCGTTTATGACCTTGTGTAACACTTTCTTCAGTCACAGAGACAAGATCTTTGCCACAATTTTGTACAAACATCCAACGAAAGAAATAGGTCTGAATTCGTTCAAGCTTTGTGGATTTTCATCTTTAGGGATCAAAGATATAAAAAAGGCATTCGTCCCCCTTGGTCATATTCCTTCCTCCTCAAAATCATGAACCGCTCTTATGATGTCTGCCTTCATCTCTTCCCAACACAACTTAATGAAACCGAAGTTGCAGCCGTTAGGACCCAAACTTTTATCGCTACCACAACTCCACACTGCTTGCTTTACTTCCTCTTCAGAGATCCTTCCTACCAGCAAGACGTTGTCTTCTTCTATAATCTTGTTAAACCCTACATTATCTAGCTTGACACTCTGACGAGCTTCTCCAAAGAACCTGTCTTTGAAGTACTCTTTGACCTTGTCCTTCACCGCACCCTGCTCGTCGTACCACTGACCCTTGTCTCTCAACCTGTTCAAATCGTTCCTTACTCTTCATTTAATAGTTGAATGAAAGTACTTTGTATTCAAATCCCCTTGCTTCAGCCATTTGATGCGAGCCTTCTGCTGAAAGAGAGCCTTCTGAGTAAGGTTATTTCTTCTCTGCTCTGATAATAACCACTTCCTTTTTTCCCTTCCCACCTCATCGAACTCACTTTCATCATCTTTTGCACCCAACTTGTGTATTCTCTTATGAATATCCTCCCCCTGGTGAAAAACATTGCCAAAGACCTCTTTATTCCATACTTTTAGATTAGATTTCAACATCTTCAACTTCTCTTTGAAAACAAATATCACCTCCTTGAACCTCGTAACTAAGCCATTTGTTGCGAACAAACTCCCTGAATCTGCTGTCCTTATGCCAAACGTCTAAACTTCTGAACGGTTTTGGGCCCCAATCCATAGTAACCGTATTTAACACCAACGCACACTGATCTGACATCAATCTGTCTAACACTTGGTATTTGTTGTCCGACCACCTATCCAACCACTCCCCCGACACTAAAAATCGGTCAATTCTACTCTTTATCAAGTTGTTAGGTTTATATCACATATATATCTATTTACAAGCTTATGTAAGACTAGACTAAGGCCTAAATAACTTAATCTACTTAAGCTTATGTAATGTCGTTATGGAGAATATATGACTCATGTTTCTTTGGGTTTTTAAAAATCCATGCATACCCTTTTTATCAAATTTAAAACTAAAGAACATTTTATTAAATACATATTTATTTATTATAAGTTTGTCTTTTTTTTTCTTTTTTACTACAAGAAAATCATTAAATAGAATTAATTTTAAAGAGAAAAATTATTATATTGACTAAATCATATATTATTTTATAGATTAAAAAATTACTATTGTATGAAGTAATTTCTATTATTAATAAAAATTTATAAACTAGATTTTAAGTTGATATATGATAATTACTAATGTTTTAGCAATCAATTTTAGAATATAAAATAGTTTGTAACTAAAATTTCGGTAGTTAATTAGATAATAATTTAGAAATTTTGATAAGTCATGTGAAGTGTCCATCTACTCCTTAATGATCGCAAGAGGAGTCGAGTGAAAGTTTCAAATTATCTCATGTGCACTTGAAAGTGTATGTCGTAGTTTAAAATGATATTTTAACTAAGAGTTCAAAAATTTTGTCCAAGCTCTCTCAAGTTTAAAACATGAAGTTCTATCTTCTCTCAAGCTTATCTAATGACGAAGAAACTACATACTTACATCTCTTGTAATCTTCTCTTCCAAAATTTCGAGTATTCCTTTTTATTAAATTTCTTACAATCTCTCTTATTTCTTCTTCTTTAATTTTTGTTGTCATGCTTAGTAAAATTATATAACTAAAGTTAACGTGTATACTATATTCCTAAACCAAACTTTTAACAAATGATATTCCTCGTATAATCAAATTTGATTGTATCTAATTCCAAGTTCTAAATAATAAAATAAGTATAATTAAAATATGCATAAAATAATATTTAAATACTAATAATATGGAAGTGTTGGTAACGAAAATGGGAGGAGAGAGATCTTGGCATCCTTGACCACCACAAAGAAAAGAGAGAGTTGGCCAATTTGGTTTGGTTCACTGCTCAATTATAGCAATAAACAAAATTTGTGTTTTCAACTTAAACTCACGTACGCACTTTCACAGTTTTTTTTGTTCTTTCTCCCATTTAAAATCAATTATACAAAAGTCCACTCCTTGATCTCATCATGCCAATTTCATTTAACAAATCCATTTGACCAATCCCTACATACACCTTTACAACCATACATTACCCTTTTCAATAAAAAAGCAAACAACTTCCAACATAGTTAGAGAATATTATTTCTCTCAAACCTAGCTCCACTTCATTAGTGGAAATGGTTTTCATAACAACTCCTCTCACCTTCATTCACCATTCTCTATATATAAGCTACTTCCATCCACCCATTTGCATCACTCTCAACTCTTCCATCTTCCAATTCAAATATCTCTCAAGTTTCAAACTAAAAAATGTCAACCACCGTGGATGTCCCAGAATCCAGCAATGTTGCTAAAGGAAAAGCAATTGCAGTTGCACCTCCAAGGCCAGGAGGAGGGTTGAAGAAAGGGGCAGCTATAATGGACTTCATTCTAAGATTGGGTGCCGTAGCAGCATCTCTTGGTGCTGCAGCCACTATGGGAACAAGTGATCAAACACTCCCTTTCTTCACTCAGTTCTTTCAGTTTGAAGCTAGCTATGATAGCTTCACTACTTTTCAGTATGTAACCATCCAACTATTTATGCCTTTCCTTAACATGCATATTTATATTCACACTAATGCTTACCAAAATGCAGGTTTTTTGTCATTACAATGGCACTCGTGGCTGGGTATCTTGTCCTGTCACTACCTTTCTCAATAGTCGCCATCATACGCCTTCATGCAGCTGGACCAAGGCTTTTCCTCATCACCCTAGACACAGTAATTACGATCCATAATTAGAAACTACGATTCTGAGACACATTTTATAAATAAAATTTTTACTACTTATAGTATTAGTTATTGTGTAAGTGCATGGAAATCAATCAAGAACTCATATTAAATCAACTTTTGTTATGAACCACTTGTGTTGATGGGTTGATATAGCAGTAAGAGAATGAGCTAAAATGAAAATAGGTTTTAACTTTAGTGTAGCTATATTAGAAAAGTGGAATTATGATCAAGAACAAGTCTTTTAGTGTTTAAATCTTTGAGTTGTTTGTTTATGGGATGCAGGTGTTTCTGACCTTGGCCACAGCTAGTGGTGCTTCAGCAGCTGCAATCGTTTACTTGGCACACAACGGCAATCAAGACGCGAACTGGCTAGCCATCTGCAACCAGTTTGGAGATTTTTGTGCGCAAACGAGTGGAGCTGTGGTCTCATCGTTGGTTGCTGTGGTTATCCTTCTGCTGCTGGTTATTATGTCTGCTTTGGCGCTTAGAAGACGTTGAAAATGATTAAGATTTAATCGTGGTTATCGGTGTAATGTTTGGTTTATTATTGCTGAACTATTCTTCTTTTCTTTTGCTTGAGTTTAATTTCCTTTCATGATGTGTAACCTCATTATTTGGAATGATTTCTAATGTCCAAAGTTTCACCTTTATTTGAGAATTCTTTCTCTATCTCCTCTACCACATTCGATGTGAATTGTTTTTCATTCTAATCCTAGTCGAATGCACTCGTCTCATGCCCTCTCTAATCTTTCTTAATATTTTTTTATATGTATTTTCGATAATTCAATGTTGAAAGAAGTTACATTTTTTTCCCTTCAATGCCAAATAACAAAATAAAATTATAATTGTATAAATTTTAAAATAAAGTATCAAATATACTAAGAGTACTTTAATAGTTTAAAATAGGGATGGGGCATATATATATACACAAACTCATTTTTATGAGTATTTTCTATATTAAATTTATTCACGATTTCTATATTTGATTGAAAAATTTGTCGATATCACTTAAAATTCTTCAATATTACAAGTAAATTAGCGACGGTTCAAAACTTATATGCAATTTGACCGTACGTATAGTTATGTAAATAAATTAATGACATTTTTCATAAATAAATTATGTAGGTAAATTATCAATAAAAAAATATGTATGTAATATTTTTTTCTACAGTACCTATGGAGATACTTCAATATAATACTACATATGGATGTCTCGATAGGTAATAGATGTAGTATGGTAATTAAAGCAGATAAATTTCCAATCATATTCATCAATAATATTAAATATTGATAAAACTATGAAGCAATTGACATACGAAAGATTTGAATGTAATTATGCTTGATATGAAAAAAATTATCTAAAAATTTGTCTAATTTTAAGTCAAAATATCTCCAAAATTAAACTTAACGAGAGAAAAATATACTAAAATCACCTTAATTATTTAATTCCACATTTTTTAATACCATAAAAAGAATGGTCATTGGGAAAATTGTTAGAGATTCAACATCTTTTAACATAACAAAGACTAGGTGAGAATGATTACATTTGCCAAAAAAAAAGAGTAAAGTTTACATTGACCTACATACTAATATAACATATAGAAAACTTTTCTAACTATATGAGAAAATAACCTATTTTAGCCTTCTTATACATAATTTATACATGATTTCAAGCAACAATTTCGTCGTCTATATTTACATTATCAGGACTAAATAACAATTAATCAATATAAGAAAATGTTTTAATAATGACTAATTTAGAAACTAAAAAAATAAAATTCTATAATAACTAATTTAGGAGAAGTTTGGGAGAGGGAGGAAGAAGTCATAAGAGCTCTCTTTGGTGGAAAGATCTGAAAGAGGTGTGGGCTTCGGAGGGTTGGGGGAGAAGCTTTGAGGACGATTTTAAATGGAAAGGATATTTCTTTTTGGGAGGACAGGTGGTTGGGTAGTGATGCTCTATCTGTACGGCGAAAGACGCAAAGGTGGCAGAGCTTGGGTTTTGGGTTAATGGTGCGTGGGTTTAGCAACTTGCCTAGCGAAGACCTTTTTTTGATTGGGAGAAGCCTTTGGTAGACCAGCTGAATCAGGTTCTGCTTGAGGCTGGATTGGTTTAGGGAGTGGCGGATAGTTGGCTTTGGAAGGTTGGGAATAGTCAAATGTTTTCAGTTAACTCTGCCTATAACTTTGTTAGGAAGGACAGTGAGGTGGTATCTTCCCTGGTGTTCAGTAAGTTGTGGATGTGTAAAGTAGTACCTTATGCTGTTCTCGCTGCTTGGAGGACGTTAGAAAATAAGTTGGCTACTAGGGTCAATTTGTTAAGAAGATGGGTGCTGGTTGAAAATTATGCGTGTTGTTTGTGTGGGGAAGAGGTAGAGTCCTGCCGACATTTGTTTTTCGATTGCAGGTTGCTTGGTGTGTCTAGTGTTTATGCTTTAAGTGACTTAGAATATCGTTTGAGTATCACATTGATCCTAAGTCAAACTTTTATCAATTCAAGATGAGCATGTCTTCAGATTCGGTAAATGATGTGTGGAGTACAATTTGGGTTGGGGTGGTGACCGAAATCTGGAATCACAGGAATTTTATCATTTTCAATAGGGGAGTGGCTGACGCGTCTGAGGTGTTTGCTCTGGTGCAAGTAAATGTGTGGTCTTGAATTTCAGCTAAAATTCGCTTTGCTTTGTTTTCCTTTTCTAATTAATGTTTGGAACCTATAATGTGTATGAGGATGGTGTCGTGAAGTTTGTTTTCCAGGGTTTGTATGGACAAAGTTTTTTAGTTAGTTGGTGGTAATCGTATGAAGTTGGTCTTTTAGTGTACTGTGTATAAGGGTTGAACCACCCCTGAAGTTATTCTCATTTATTCATTTTTTACTGCTGATAAAAAAAATAATAACTAATTTAGATACTATTTTATAAACTAAAAATTATTAGTTACTAAAAAATATTTATTATTAATAAAATTATAATATAATTAGATATTTTATTTTTGATAAATAATAATAAAAATAAAAAAGTTTTTTAGAGACATTTTTTAATCTATTTTAATCTCTTGTTAAGATATAACTGGAAACATTTTTTTAAGTACTTTTAATCTCTTTTAGAAATTGGTCTCTAAAAATAATAAAATTAAAAATTAATTTTGTAGTTCTAATCATCATATAATTTAGATACTTAAATTTTTAGTCACTGTTATTTGAATTTAGATACTAATTTTAGAGTAATTAAATTTTATAAAATTAATTATTAATTTTTAATTTATAAAATATTTTAAATTGATATGAATAAATTTACAAATTTATTAATTTTAGTATAATATTAAAATAATTAATATCAATTTAAAAATTACATTTAAAATAGTATTTTAATTTTTTAATTTTATTTAAATATAAAATAAAATTAATAATAAATTCAAAATATTATTTAAATTAAAATTTTAATAAATTAATTTAAATAAAGATGCATATTTTTCAAAAACTTATCTAATATTATTTTAAACCTTAGCTTAGCAAATAATATGTAGGTTTTTGAATTTCAAAGTTTAATTGTCTTTCTTTTATGTTTTTTCTCATCTTTCACTCTCATCAAGGTATTATACAATCGAAAACTGCACCCTATGACGACACTCAGCGATGGTAACATGTGATGGCAACAGACGCACGACGAAAACGTACCCTGCAACGACAACGCACCCTACGATAATGACGTATTTGCGACGACAACGCACCCTGTGACGCCAATGCACTTTCCGACAATGACGCTTCTTAACGCACCCACAACGACAACGTCCTCTGCGACGACAACGCACCTGCAACGGCAACGCACACTGCGACGGCAACGCACCCTGCGACAGCAACACGACACCCTGCGACGGCAACGCACACGTGACGGCAACGCACCCTGCAACGGCAACACACTTTGCTATAGTAACGAACCTTGCGACGGCAACGCACCCTACGACGAAAACGCACCCGTGACAGCAACGCACCCTGCGCCGACAACACACCCGCAACAAAAACGTACTCACGACAACAACACACCCGCGAGGGCAACACATGCGCTACGGTACCGCATCCGCTACTGCAATGCACCCGCCACGACAACGCACCCTACAACGACAACGCATCATGCGACGACAACGCACCCTCGACAGCAACGAACCCACGAAGGCAATACATCTGCTACGACAACGCACCCGCCACTGCAACGCACCCTTGACGACAAGTACGCTTCAACGACAAAGCATCCTGCGACGGCAACGCTTCCTGAGTCGGCATCGCATATTGAGACGGGACACACCCTATGACGACAACACTCCTTGCGACGGTAATGCACCCTCCGACGGTAACGCACCCACAATGGTAATGCATACTCTGGCGACAACGACAACACAACCTGAGACCACAACGCACACTGCGATTGTAACACAACCTACAACGACTACGCATTACGCGACAGAAACGCACCTTACGACGACAATGCACCCTCTGACGAAAGTGCATATCACGACGGCAACGTACCAGCAACGGCAACACACCCGCGACGGCAATCTGCCTGCGATGGCAACCCACCTTGTGAAGCAAACGCTCGCACAAAGGCAACGCACGCGCGACGGGACCACACTCTGCGATGGCAACGCATCCTGCGACGGCAACGCATTATGCGATAGCACCACATTCTCAACGGCAACACACCCTCGATGGCAACGCACCCTGCGACGGCAACGCACCCTGCAAAAGCAACGCACCTAGCTATAGCAATGCACCCTGCGACCGCAACGCATCCGTGACGGCAACGAACCCTACGACGACAACGGACCCTGCGACAACAACACACCCATCTATAGCAAAGGATCATGCTCCAGCAAAGAACCATGCGTCGACAACGCATCTTGCGATGACAACGCACTCTGCGACGACAACACACCCTGCGACCATAATGGAACCTACAAAGACAACGCATCTTGCAACGGCAACGCACCCGCAATAGCAATGCACCCTGCGATAACAACGCACCCGCAATAGCAACGCACTCGCGAAAGCAACGCACCTGCGATGACAACGCACCCTACAACGACAACGCATCATCCGATGACAACACACCCTGCGACGACAACGCACCCTGCGACGGTAACGCACCCTACGACGGCAACGCACACGCGACGACAACAACGAATCTGCGAAGGCAATTCATCGGCTATGGCAACGCACCCTGTGACGACCACGCACTCACCACTACAACACAGCACCCTGCGACAGCAAAGCCCCCTGCGACGGCATCGCACCCTGCGACGGCATCGCACCCTGCGACGGCAACGCACCCTGCGACGGCAACGCACCCTGCGACGGCAACGCACCCTGCGACGGCAACGCACCCGCGACGGCCACACACCCGCGACGGCAACGCACCCGCGACAACAATCTACCTGTGATGGCAACACACCTTGTGACGAAAACGCACGCACGAAGGCAACGCACTCGCAACGATAACGCACCCTCGACGACAATGCACCCTGCGACGTCAATGCACCCTGCGATGGCAACACACTCGCGACGACAACACATCCACGACGCAGCGCACCCGCGACGACAATCTACCTATGATGGCAACACACCTTATGACGAAAACGGACGCACGAAGGCAACGCACCCTCGACGACAAAGCACCATGCGACGACAAGGCAGCCGCGACGGCAACACACCATTGTATAGTAATGCACCCGCGACCTCAACCGTAACGCAACATGTGACGACAACAGACCCACAACGGCAACGCTCCCTGCGACGGAACTGTACCCAACGACGGTAACGAATCTTGCGACGGCAACACACCCTCGACGACAACGCACAATCGACGGCAACGCACCATGCGACGACAACGCACCTCACGACGGTATCCCATCTTGCGATGGCAATGTACTCGCGACGACAACACATCCACGACACAGCGCACCCGCGACGACAATCTACCTGTGATGGCAACACACCTTATGACGAAAACGGACATACGAAGCCAACACACCCTCAACGACAAAGCACCCTGCAACGACTAGGCAGCTGCGACGGCAACACACCATTGGACAATAATGCACCCATGACTGCAATCGCAACGCAACATGCGACGACAACAGACCCGCGACGGCAACGCACCCGCGACAACAAACTCTCCCTCCGACGGCAAAGCACCTGCGACGAAACCGCACCCCACGATGGTAACGAATCTTGTGACGGCAACACACCCTCGATGACAATGCACCCTCGATGGCAACGCACCCTGGGACGCAATGCACTCTACAACGGTAACGCACCCTGCGACGGCAACGCACCCACGACGGCTACGTACCTGCGATGGCAACACATCTTGTGACAGAAACGCACGCGCGAAGGCAGCGCACGTGCGAAGGCAAGGTAGGTGTGACGGTAACGTATTCTGCAACGGCAACGCACCCCGACTGCAACGGTTTCGATACTAATTTTAGAGTAATTAAATTTTATAAAATTATTAACTTTTAATTTATAAAATATTTTAAATTGATATGAATAAATTTACTAATTTAAGTATAATATTAAAATAATTAATATCAATTTAAAAATTATATTTCAAATAGTATTTTAATATTTTAATTTTATTTAGATATAAAATAAAATTAAAATTTTAATAAATTAATTTAAATAAAGATGCATATTTTTTAAAAACTTATTTAATATTTTTTTATATCTTAGCAAATAGTTTGTAGGGTTTTGAATTTCAAAGTTTATTTATCTCTCTTTTACCTTTCCTGCTTATCTCTCACTCTCATCAAGGCACTATACAATCGGGAATTGCACCCTACGACGACACCCTACAATGGCAACATGCGACGACAATGCACCTGCGACGATAACACACCCGCGACGACAACACATCCTGTGAAGGCAAGCACCCATGATGAAAACGCACCCGCGACGACAACGCACCTTCCATGACAACGCACATGCAACGAACCTGCGACGGTAACGCACTCGCGACGGCTACGCATACGCTACGACAACGCACCCTGTGACGGGAACGCACCCGGTCACAGCAAAGCATTCTGCGATGGCAACGCACCCAGTGCAAAACGCACCCGTGATGGCAACACATCCACGAGGGCACTACACCATGCGACGACAACGCACTTTGTGAAAATGACGTTTCTCGACGCACCCTTGACGACAACGCACCCTACGACAGCAACGCACCCTAAACGACAATGCACCCTACGAAAGCAACGTACCTGCGACAACAACTCATCCTGCGACGGCAATGCTTCCTGCGACGACAACGAACCCTGCGACGGAAACGCACCCTGCGACGACAACGCACCTTACAACAACAACGCATCCTACGACAACAACCCACCCTGCGAGGACAACGCACTCAGCGAAGACAACGCACCCTACGACGGCAATGCACCATGCGACGAAAACACACCTTGTTTCCGCAATGCACCTGCGATAACAACGCACTCTGCGATGATAACGCACTTTGACACAATGACGCGTCTCGATGCACCCTACGACCACAATGCACCAGCAAAAGCAACACATCCTTCAATGACAACGCACCGTGAGACGAAAACGCACTTGCGACAACACACCCTACGATGACAACGCACTTTGACACAATGACGCGTATCGACGCACCCTTGACGACAACACACCCTACGACAACAACGCATCTGCGACAACAACTCATCCTGCGACGGGAATCCATCCTGCAACAACAACGCACCCTGCGATGACAATTCACCTTGTGGCGGCAACGCACCCTGCGACGACAACGCCCCCTGCAAAAGAAATGCATCCTCCGGCGACAACTCACCCTGCGAGGACAACGCACTCAGCGAAGAAAACACACCCTGCGACGGCAACGCACCCTGCGACGATAACGCACTTTGCGACCGCAACGCACCATGCGACGAAAACGCACCTTGATTCGGCAACGCACTTGCGACAACAACGCACCTTGCCATGACAACGCACTTTGACACAATGACGCGTCTCAACGCACCTTACGACCACAATGCACCCGCAAAAGCAACGCATCCTGCGATGAAAACGCACCATGACACGACAACTTACCTTGTGATAGCAACGCACCTATGACGGAAACGCACCTAGAACGACAATGCAACTTGCGACGACAGCGCACCCTGCGTCTGCAACGCACCGGCGACGGCAACATACTAAGGACAGCAACAAACCTTGTGACGACAACGCATCCTGCGACGGCAACGCCTCCTGCGCAACAACGCATCCTTCAACGGCAACGCATCCTGCGACGACAAAACACCTGCGATGGCGATGCACTCGCGACGACAACACACTATCAGGTGACGACAAAGCACCCTACGGCTACGTGCGTCGGCAACGCACTAACGACAACAACACACCTTGTGACGACAACGCATGCTGCGACGGCAATGCCTCCTGCGACGGCACACCTCCTGCGCAGCAACGCATTCTGCGACGACAACGCATCCTGCGACAACAACGCACCTGCGATGGCAACTCACCCGCGACGGCAACACACCATCGGGTGACGCCAACGCATCCTACGACAACGCATCATGCAACGGCAACGCATCCTACGACGACAATGCATCCGTTGACGACAACGCACATGCGAAGGCGACGCACCCGCGACGGCAACACCCCATCCGGTGACGACAACGCACTGTGCAACGGCAACGTCCCCTGCGACGGCAACGCACCCGCGACGACAACAAACACGTGACGACAACGCATTTGCGACAACAATGCACCTTGTGATGCCAACGCACTTTGTGACAATCACGATTCTCGACGTACCCGCGTTGACAACTCCCTCTACCACGACAACGCACCTGTGACGACAACGCATTTGCGACAACTACGCACACTATGACAATGACGATTCTCGACGTTCTGCGTCGACAACTCACCCTACCACGGCAACGCACCATGCAACGACAACGAAGTCTGCGATGACAAAGCACCTGCTATGGCAACGCACGATGAGCAGCAACACACTCTGCGACAACAACGGATCCTGCGATGGCAAAGCACTCGCGTCGACAATGTACAATGAGCGGCAACACACCCTGTGACGAAAACACACTTTTTGACACTAATGATTCTTGACGCACGCTACGAGACCAACGCATCCTGCGACGGGAACCCACATTTTTACGGCAACGCACCTATAACGGCAACGAACCCTGCGACAAAAACACACCTTGTGACGGCAACGTACCTGCGACGACAACGCACTTTGAGACAATGATCACCCTACGACCACAACGCACTCGCGATAGTAACGCATCTTGCGACGACAACGCATTCTAAGACGGCAACACATCCTGCGATGGTAACACACTTTTGACACAATGACGGTTCTCGACGCACCATACGACCATAACACATTCTGCGACGACAACGCTTTTTTCTATGAGAACGCATGCTGCGACTGCAACGCACCCGCGACGACAATGCACAAGTGACGACAATGCACCTGTAACCACAACGCATTTGCCACAACAATGTAACCCATGATGACAACGCACTTTGTGAGAGCGCACCCAGATAGCAATGCACCATGCGACGACAACGCACCTTCCAACACCAACGCACCCTGCGACGAAAATGCCCCAGTCTACAAAGCACCATTCGTGGCAAAACACTTTGCGACAACAACGCACTTGGTGACACTAACGATTTGTGATGCGCTCTACGACAGCAATGTATCCTGCGACTGCAACTTACCTTTCAACGGCAACGCATCCTACGAAGGCAATGCACCCGTGACGACAACGCACTCCTGACGACAATGCACATTGTGAGAATGACGATTCTCGACGTACCCACGATGACAACTCACCCAACCACGGCAACGCACCCTCGATAGCAACGCACCATGCGACGGCAACGCACCTTGCAAAGGTAACGCACCCTACGACGGCAATGCACTTTGACACAATGACGTTTTTCTCGACGCACACTATGACCACAACGTACTCGCGACAGTAACGCATTCTACGACAGCAACGAATCCTGCGATGGGAGCGCATCCTGCGACGACAACACATCCTGCAACGGTAAACACCATGCGACGGCAACGCAACTACGACGAAAACGAACCTGCGACGACCACGCACCTTGTACGGCAACGCACCTGTGACGGCAATACATCCTTCGAAAGCATCTTACCCTTCAACGACAATGCACACTGCGACGCCAACGCACCCTGCGATGATAGCGTACTTACAGAGCAACACATCCGTGACAACTACGCACTATGTGACGACAATGCACCCTATGTCGGCAACGCACCTTGTCACGACAACTCATCTTGCAACGGCAACGCATTCTACGACAACAACACACCCTGCGACGGCAACGCACCTTGCGTTTGCAACGCACTTTGAAAAAAAATGACACTTCTCGACGCACCCTACGAAAGCAACGCTATTGCGACGAAACGCATTCTGCGATGACAACACATCCTTCGATAGGAACGCATCCTGCTAAGGCAATGCATGCTACAACGGGAACGCATCCTACGACTGCAACAAATCCAACGACTGCAATGCATCCTACAACAGCAACGCATCTTACGACAGGAACGCATTCTGTGACGACAACGCACATGCGACGCCAACCCACTTTGACGCTTCTAGACGCACCATACGACCACAACGCACCCGCGATAGTAATGCATCCTGCAACTACAACGATTCCTGGGACGACAACTCACCCAGCTACAGCAACGCATCCAGCGACAGCAACACACTTTGCGATAAGTTAAATTGCGATAGCAGCACACCTGTGACGGAACGCACTTGTGATGACAACGCATTTGTGACAACAATACACCCTCCGACTATAACGCACTTTGTAACAATGACGATTCTCGACGTACACACATCGACAACTCACCCTACCACGACAATGCACACTCGATAACAACGCACTATGCGACGACAACGCACCCTGCGACAGCAAAACACCCGCATCGGAAACACACCATGAGCGACAACACACCCTGCGATAGCAACGCACCCTGCGACGACAATGCACCATGAGCGGCAACAGACCCTGCGACGTCAACGCACTTTATGACACTAGCGATGCTTGACGCACCCTACGACAGAAACACATCTTGCGGCGACAACGCATCCTGCGACGACAACATAACCTTCAACAACAAAGCACCTGTGGTGACAACATACTAGCAACGACAACGAACCATGCGACGGCAAGGCACTTTCCGACGACAACTAACCTACGATGGCAACGCATTCTATGTGGGCAACGCACCCTGCAACGGCAAAGCATCCGCGACGGCAACGTACCCTGTGACGGATATGCACCCTGCGACGACAACACACCCTGCGACAGCAACACTCCTTCGACGGCAACGCAAACGCAACGGCAATGCACCTGTGACGACAACGCACCTGCAACGACAACGCACCTGCAATGACAACTTAACCTTGAACGACAACACATCCTGCGACGCCAACATACCCTACAATACCAACGCATCTTACGACCCCAACGCATTCTGTGACGGCAACGCACCCCACGACGGCAACACACCTGTGACGACAACGCATCCTGCGACGGCGACAGACCCTATGACGAAAACACACTTTATGAGGCAACGCATCCACAAAGGCACCAAACCCACAAAGGCAACACACCTTGTGAGGGCTACACACCTATGACGGCAACACACCTTGCATTTGCAACGCACATTCACACAATGATGCTTCTCGACGCATTCTACGACTACAACGCACTCGCGACAGTAACGCATCCTATGACGAACACGCATCCTGCGACGAAAACACATCCTGAGACGACAACACATTCTTTAATGGAAACGCATTCTGCGACGACCACACATCCTACTACGGCAACGCATGCTATGACGACAACGCAACCTACGACAACAACGCATTTTGCGACGTTAACGCACCCGCGACACCAACATACGCTGCGACGCCAACACAATTTGACACAATGACGCTTCTCGACACACCATACAAGAACAACGCACCCGCGACAACACAACATACTACGACGGCAATGAATCCTGTGACGGAACGCACCTACGACAACAACTTACCCTGCTACGGCAACGCATCCTGCGACAACAATTCATTATGCGACAACAACGCATCCGACGACGACAACACACCTTGTGATGGCAACGCATCCTGCAACAACAACATATCCCAGGACAGCAACGCACACTGCGAAGGCAACACACCGTGCGACGACAACGCACCCTGCGACGACAACGCACGCTGCGACAACAACGCACTCGCGACCACAACGCATCCTGCTGATAAGTGTCTAATTTCAGTAATATTTCATATTAAAATATAGGCACTTATGAGGATTTATTGCTAATTTACATATAAAATAATCCCTAATTTATAAATTTATACCTTTTTACATTTTTTATG
>Ga0123342_1003453_pt1 | contig 25319 bp, 11 predicted proteins | sample Turbeawhitnodule_FD_89960 | JGI IMG/M metagenome (GOLD analysis project Ga0123342, IMG submission 89960) | Root nodule microbial communities of legume samples collected from Mexico - Turtle bean Mexico white nodule | ecosystem: Host-associated > Plants > Roots > Nodule | place: Mexico: Nepantla... | reverse complement strand
CGAACGCTTTAAAGCACTTTAAATGCTTTAAATGCTTTAAACGTTTTAAACGCGTTGAACGTTTTTATACGCTTTAAATGCGCTTTAAGACGCTTTAAATGCTGGAGGCGTTTAAAAGGGGCTTTAGACGTTTGAGACAAGGATCCCGAGTTTTGACCTAATTATCGCAGTTTTACACACACAAACCTTAGTTGTTTTGCTCGCGTACCCACTGTACGCACAGGAAATTAGGGAAGAAAGCACTAGTTACTCAGTTATTGGACCACCTTCAGAGCATCCATTCACGGTGTTCCGATACGGAGGTGTGTCCCTTTGATGTTTCTCACTAGCTGACTTGATCGTCGGAGTGCAAACGGCCGCGAGGGCGCCCCTTTTGTCCACTTCTTTTCAAGTACTCACGGACGGAGCAAAACGAAGGTGCCCTAGCTCGCGAGGACAAGCCACGCACAAAGACGACCCTGGTCAACCGGCGGGAACAGGACCTAAAGCCGATTCGTGGTTTACAGGAGTGGGAAAACTCTTTTGAAGATAATTTGTATTAGGAAATTGGTAATGGAAAATATAAGATTATGAGAAGTTAGGTGGTTGGATAAAGTAGAGTTTAAGGTAAAATTTTCAAGATTATACTCTTTATCTACTTGCAAATAAGCTAGCCTATACCAAGTTAGAAGGAGGACCAATAATGTCTGGTCCTGGCAATTGGAGTGGAAGAGAAATCTTTTTGAATGGGGAACTAATCAGGAAATAAATATGTTGCATTTGATGGAGAGCAAAGGGTTGTGTGAGGACAAAGATGATATGTGGATGTGGAAGGGATGAGTCACATATGTATACAGTAAAATATGCTTACACTACTCTAATGAATGTAGTTAACGCTAAGCACATGTCTGCGTTTGAAACCTTTTGAAAAATTAAGGCATTACCTTCAGTACAAACATTAGCCTTGAGGGTTTTACTTAACAGAGTACAAACAAAAGATAACTTTTATAGATGGGAGAAATCATGAATAATATAAACTGTGTACTGTGTGGAGAGGTAGAGGAAACAACTAGCCATGTATTCTTTACATGTAGTAAATCTTAGGTAGTTTGGAACTTGAGTAACTTATGGATTGGAGAGTTATCTTTACATTGGCTCAACTAGAAGTTTGGTTTGGATTACAGGGAAAGAAATGTCAACTCTATTTACATATTCTCAATGGTGTATAGACCTATTGGTTTGTCTGAGTTTGTTGACAAAAAGAAAATGAAACTATACAAGTATGAGAGTCTCTTTTCTGGTGTGTATGCTATATTTGAGGAGGGAGCTCTTTAAATGTGCAACATTGTGTGTTACATATCTTGGAAGGTCTGGTATTATGTTTGTAGAGTGCAGGGGAAGGAATGCTTCAAGGTTAAGGAAATCATAAGCAAAAAGGAAATTTAAGCTAGCCAGCCACATTACCTTTGTCATCAAATATCCTTGTCTGGTATGTGATTCAAGTGTTTGGAAAAGGTTGTGATATGCAAGTGCAATGGATCAATGTCATAAGGAATTTGTTATGGATTTTCGTGTTGTCTTAGTAAGTGTTCCTATCTGTGTTGTTCTTAAAATTGGAATTGTAATTCTTATCATCATTATAGTATCTTTTGGACCAATAAGTAGGGTCATGAGTAAAGCATAACCAAGTTTCTTGGAAGATTAAAAATGTGCTTTGCATAAGGATAGATCATAAGGGGATTAATAGGTATTGTTGGTGAGTTTTTTGTGGCACTATGTTTGATCATATCACGTATCACAATTCTTTGGATAAGGGTTGGAACATTCATCAAAATGCTCTATTTTTATTATTTACTTATTCTTTGACGATCAAATAAATAAATATATATATATATATATATATATATTTGTAAACAATTCAATGTTCCAATGTGTTTGAATGCAAAAACCCTATTTTATGAAGTATTTAATTAATTAAAAGTAAACATTTATGAAAAATCATTACAAATGCATTTAATCTTCATCTTGAAAACACGTCTTTTGAGTAATTATATAGAGGAATGTGTCATTATTGTTATTTAAGGAGAAATTTCGATAATCTGACGAAAAATACTTCATTGTCCTTAACATGCCATCTAAGGATGTGATACTTGGGGAAAATGTGTGATTTTGCATGAATCACATTAAATGCCTACCATTTAAAGTTGTTTTGCCTCTCAATTTTACACTTTGATATGTTAAAGTTAATTTCAAGATTGTTAGCATATTTTTCTTCTAAATATAAATGTTTTCTACTTCATTTACCTTAGGTACGTGTACTTCCACCATTTTTTTTCTTCTTTTTCTCATGGTGGTGGTAACACCTAGAGAGAGAGGGAGGGGGGTTGTTGTTGTGGGAGAACACTATTTTTCTCAAGGTTGTACCATATTTTTCTCAAGTTATAAAATATGGACAATTATAGGGAACACTTATTAAAATGAAGGTACTTCAGGCAAATGTGAGTGTTTTAAACAGGCCACATTTTTTAAATTGTAGGTAACTTAGACAACATTTATTACCTGTTGACTTTAATATATCATATACATAGACACGAAGACGTGGGCACAGAGAACTAGGCCACTTATATATCTGTTAAATAAATGTTGCCTAAACGTAAATGTAACACTTAAAAAATATTTGCCTAAAATTAAGATACGTGGACAAAAAAATGTTGTCTATTCTTCTAGTCTAAGGCAACAGTTTTGAAAACATGCGTGAGCATAGGAAAAACTTCGTTGCATATAACCTAAGTTCATAACTATATGCTCTACGACTGAAAAATTGTTGCCTAAAGTTAAGGCTAGAATTTTTTTTACTTTAGACAACATTTTTTAATTGTTGTCTGAAGTAAAAAATATGTGGTGAAAGAGGAGAATTGTAATTACAATTCAAAGTTAAAGAAAAATATGTGAGTAGTAGATTATATAAATCTTTCAGCAATAAAAATGTACTTTAAGCCTAACTCAACCTCATAAAACTAGCTTATAAGTTGAGGTTTGCACTCACTTATATACTATTCGTCCGTGGGACAAACTCTCGCTAGTATCTGCTCTAAATGACTCTGATACCATATTAAGAAGTGGATTTTAAGTCTAACTCATCCTTATAAAACCAACTTATAAGATGAGATTTATATACTATAAAAATGTTTTTTTTTTTTTTTATCTTTGTTGATGTGGGATCTCTAACGATCATAAAAAAAAATATATTATAGTTTTTATTTTATAAAATTATCACCATATTTTGTTATGAAAATTTCTTAATGCATCTCAAAAGTTATATTTGAAATCAATTTTTGCAACAATGATGATTTTAAAACTCTAATAGATTTAAGCTTTGAAAATAATATAAAACATCTCATCAAATAAGTGTTGTTATTTTCTTGCAAGAGGAAATAGTTTTAAAAAAAGAGAAGAAAACCATTTTTTATTTTTTTTTATGGAAATTGATAATCAATTACTTGGATTCTTTGGAAGTTAGGCCGTCAGCATTGTAGATGCAACCTTACTTGTCGTGTGGAAAGATTTCCAAAAGGCTTGAAAAAAGAATGGAATATGGAAATAAGTATAAAATGTAATTTGAATGGGACTTGAGCTTTAACTTAAACCAAGAAAACTAAGGAAAACATAAATGATGCCTTATGCTAGAAGAGTATCACGATCAAATTGAGACTTTATTCTATATACCATAACTTCCATCTAATAAGCAAGGAACCTCTCATTATTTTGAAAGATACTAAATATTCTGTGGCAAAACAATTTTGAAGCATTAGATTCTATCCTTGACCCAAAGAGGTTCATGCATTATGGCATATCAGGCATAAAATATCAAACGAGTTTCTTGCCAACCATCATGTTAGAGTGGACGGCAAAAAGGATGGCCAAAAGTTACATTCCAATACGAATTATGAATCTATGAAACCTTGGATTTTGTAAAAATGTAATCTCATAATAAACTAACTCTTTTTACATTTTCTATATCTTCCTTTTCTTTAATATAAATAATATGATTGCATTTCATATCTTCATTTGTTTAAATATGATAAGGTTCCTAGAATTGAAAGGCACCATGATGACGCCATAACTCTCATATTTTATACCATCATTTAATAACTATATACATATTATTTCAAAATTTTATTTATATTTATTTTAATATCTAAATATAAAATATTTTTTTATTAGAAAGGTTAAAGTGGTTATTAAAGAAGAAAAAAAGTGTCAAAAATTTCCCAAATAAAAACTAATAAAATATAACACATCAAATACAAGAAATGGTTGCAACATCTTATTGGATATAATCAAACATTTTTCGAGTATTTATATAGATAACATATACGGCAGAATGAATAGGAATTTAGGTGTGAATAGAAATGAAAAAGTTAAATAATATATAAAAAATATTTTACAAATTTATTATATGAATTTTTTTGAATTTGAAGTAATATCAATTTTTTAGACTTTGTTTGATGAGAGAGAAAGTGAAAAGGGAAAGAAAGGAGGGGAAAGAGAGTAAAAAGTTAGATTATTGGATATAGGAAAAGTGAGTTGAAAGTAAGTGGATCTAGTGAAAATATTGTAGAAGATATAATTGATGGGAGTGAAATGTAGAAAAAAAATATGTAATTTATTAATTTACCAAAATATCTTTATCTTAAAATTTTGAATTAAAATAAATATAAATATTTATATATTAAGGTTGATACATATATTTATATATTTGTGTTTGAAAATTGTAATTAAAGAAAAAAAATCATAATTTTTATTTAGAACTAATATTATAATGTGAAAGATAAAATTATATTACTAATTAATTTACAAAAATTATATGACTCAAAATTTTGAAATATTTGAATTAGGAAGAATATTTATAAACTAAATTATATATATATATATATATATATAAATGTTTATAAGTTAATATAAAGAAGAATCTCTTATTTGATCGATTATGCATGACACTATCGATTAAGACTCGTATCCTAATTGATTAAGTAATTTGATTACACAAAACCTTAATAGAATAAAAATTCAACAACAGTCTCACTGTTTAACCCATTCATTTTGTATTTTTAAAAAAGAATTTCAAACCATGACCACTAGTCTAATCAATTAATCAGTTTTTCATAATCAGTTAAGAGCAAAACATCCCTTCATCATGCAAATATTTTTACACTATTTTTTTTACTTATGAGAATTTAAGAGAAATATATAAAAATAAATAGTAGAAATAGAAGTTGGTTAGTTGAGAAAAAGAAAATATAATTTATTTATGGGAGAGAAATAATGTAAAAACATTTTTTCATGATTACTAAATTTTAAAGACTATTATTTTAATATTAAATTTATTATTATTGATATTTATAACTAAAATTGTTAATATTATCATTTTATCAATATTTTCATTAATGTAAATTTATTATTTAATTAACTTATCTATATTAATGCTTATATTAACATAAAAATGAAAACGTCATAAAAAAAGAAGAAATAGACTAAAAGTTGGTTAGATAATAATTAAAGAAAATGTTATTACGACGTCTTATTTTAATTTATATAAATTTTTTATGTTAATTTTAATTTTTTTCTTGTAACTCCCATGCAAATACATTTTAATAAGTTTTTGTTTTTATTCTCAGTTTTTAAATTTTTTTATTTTATGACAAATGTCCATTAGATTTTTTTTTCAAAAAATTTATTACATATTTTCTTAATTTTAACTAGTACGAACACAGCCTCTTTCATCCGTATTTTTTATTTTTATTATTATTATATGTATATTTATATTTATTTAAATAAAATATAGATTTATGTGTATTCGTATGTATGAGAGACACAGAGAACATGAGAGCCATTTTATTAAATTTCAAGAGATTTGAGAAAGAAGAGAGATAAAATGAGAAAGACCGAAGAGAAAAAAAACAGTGATAAAATCCCAAAAATTCAAAAAATCAAATTAGAGAGCAATCTCGAAAAATTAAAGAAATGAGAAAATTAAATTAAAAAAATATCTACGTACAAAATTGCTTCTGTTTTAATATGTTTTAGAAAAATAAAAAATTACACAATGCCTATAATACAGTAATAACATTAAATATTGATATAAGGATAAAATAGAAAAAAAATGAGAGCATTTAAAAAGAGAATCCCTTTGTATCCGTATTTATTTATTTATTTATTTTATATATATATATTTAATATTAAAATTCGAATAAACAATGTCATAATTTGCACACTTATATTAAGACTATAAACATTTTAATAAATACAAATACATATATGAAAAGACACCTAAATTATCTAAATACACCTACTTACTCTTATATTGTGAAGGAAACATACACAATATAGTAAATTTAACATAGAAGAAAATAGTAATTTACAATGTGATGATTTTGAGTAATAAATTCTAAGATACCAAATAAAGATTGATATTAGTATTCAAGATGTCATTCAAAATGAAAGAATGGAACCGCTCCCTCAAAAATGACAAAATGACAATCTACTTTACTAAAACTCAAGAAATTTCAAAATGGCTCATGACTGCACCGTAATAAATAAAAATGTCAGAATAACCTTCATAAAATGATAAACTATCTTTTTCAATTCAAAATTGTCCATCCACTTCTCTTTTAATTCAAAACCACCCATCCACCTCTTTTTCAATTCAAAACTGTCCCTACGTATACCAAATGTTTTAGAAAAAATAGGAAAGGACACAATACCAATAATACTGTAATAAAATCAAATATTGATATAAAGATATAATAGAAAAATATTAAGAATAGTTAAAGAGGAGAATCTCTTTTATATAAGTATAAATAAAGTATTTCTTAATTTTTTATCTTTATTTTTATCTCTACAGAATGAATGTATATGTATATATATAAAAATTAATTAAAATTTAGTAAATATATAAATAAAATAATTAATCTTATAATAAGTTTTAAAAAATGATCATATTCAAACATATAATTGTGGAACATAAAATAAAATGAGAGCTTTTGTTTAAAATTGAATACACTATTAAAAATGAACATTCCTAATCGATTGTGTTTGTTTGACACCAAAATATACAGTTGCAGTTTTTATTCATGAACATATAAAAAACTTTATCTACGCACATAGATGATCTACACCATGTAAGGAGAAAAATAAGAATGTATCTCTGAACTAAAATTTTCCACTTTTTTCTTCTGAGTGTAAGAGATGATAATTTTTTCCATTTACCTTTCATTTTTAAATTGACGAACAGGAGACACAGTGGTAGTGTAGAATGAGGAAGAGAGTGGAGAAGATGGAAGAGTTTGTTATTGTGAGTGATAAAAGTGAAAAATAGTAAGAAAAAGAAAAGAAAATGAGAAAGGAGAAGGGTAAAAAGAAAGCAATGAAAGCTGAAAGTGGCCCAACTGCAATAAGGCCACGGTGAATACACGTGCCCAAATTACTCCTCTATAGGCTTTTAGGGGTCCCAATATAGGAGGCAGTCAAATCAATCCCATCATTTTCCCACCAATCCTTTTTATTTTATTTTCTCCCAAACGCTTCTTATATGGTGACAAGAAAAGAAGGGGGGCAACGGGGAAATTTACACATAAGAACCCAGTCACGTACTAGGGAAAAAGCACCCTACTTCCTAAAATTCCTTTGTCGTTTTCCGCACCTATTTTCCATTTCACATTATTTGACTTTTCTTTATTCCTTTCTAACACGGACAAATTTTTTATTCCAAAACCACCCCAAAAGTCCACCGTCTTTGCAATATCATAAGCAGTTATGGCAGTTTCCTTCACCTAAATCCTCTCCTCTCCATCTTCATCTTCCCTCGCAGCTTCCATGGAATTTCAAACCATCTTTCCTCGTCAACATGCTTCATCTTCCCTTCAACAATTAATATCAAAAAACATACCAACAAAACACAAACAAATCAAACTCAATTAGAGAACATTTTATATACGAAAAACACTTCTAATCTTTTTTTTTTAATTTCAAATGAAGCTAGTTTCTTTCAAATTTAGAATTTTCTATTAAAAAGCATAATTGTTTAAAAACATTTAAAATTAATCATATTAGTGGTTAGTCTTAAAATGGAAAGTTGCTAAAATTAGTTTTCCTTTAAGATATTAGGTAATTGATATATAAATAGATCAAATTGATTTTTTTCTTAAAAGTGAAAATACCATATATTATCAACATGTTTCGTTTGATTACTAGTTTCGAGTTTCATGAATAGTTGTGTTGTATTAAATATTAAATATACATGAAAAAAAAAATGTTCATGTTTAATATTTTATGTCATTGGAAAATCTCTTGTTCAAATAAATGATATATATATATATATATATAAACTCTGTTCTAACAAGAAACTTTGAATTTAACCAAAATAGTTTTTATTAGTTAAAGAATCTAAAGATCTTGAGTGCTTTTTAAACATGGGTATTTACTCCTATTGACAGTACTTTGTTCAGTTTTCATGAAAGAAAATTATTATCATCATGAAACAAATAAGAGTAACACCCAAGATTTTAAATATGTATAGTTTCCTTTCACATGTGGTTGTTGAGAGAATCTCTAAGCCACCCGTTATGAGTTTTGGTTGAACATGCATCATGAGTTGTAAATGTGAGAGAACAAGACAAAGCAAGAAGGAATAGGCCCTATACATTTTTTTTTTAATTTGCGATATAAAAACTATTTAAATTTGAGTAAAATATATTTTTTATCTCTATATTTTTACAAAATTATTTTTCATTCTTAATACAAACTTTAAACTTATTAAGCATTTGAAATAAGAAAAAATATTGAAATGACTTATTATCAGTTTTTTTTTTACGTAAAAAGCATATTTCTAATGTGGAGTACAATGTTATAACATACTGATTCATCGTTGATTCATCGTTAATGTGGACTTTATAATATTATAATATAGTTTATACTTTGATATTTTTTTTTACATAAAAATACATTGATAAAATCTCATTTCAATAATATTTTTATATATAAAATTTGGATTAGAGATAAAAATCAATTTAGCATTATAGTAAGAGAAAAAAAAAATTTAACTCTTCAAATTTTAGGAGAAAACAAGGAAGATTAGATGAAATTTTAAAGGCAAGAATTGGGGTGTGATGATTAAAACTTGACCAGAGTTAATTAGAGAAAGAAAGGAAAAAGAAAAGTTCTATCATTCTCAAGGACTTGATTAAGCAATGGAGACATGCATGGTTGGATGTTCAAATCTCCTAGCAAATGTAAAAGGACTTTGGGTCGGTTGGCTTATTCGATACACTTTATTTATGAGAGATGCAATGCTTTTGACAATTAGTCACGGTTAGGAAGGTTAGGTCTAGTTTTCGTATATTATATGACTTTGAACGTGCAAATTAGTTTAATCACTATTCAATGTACCAAAAAAAAAAAGAAATATATGTTCAAACATTAATTATTAATTCAGATCAAGAAAAGCAACAAAAGGACTAGCTTATGCTGTTTTTCTTTCTTTCTAGAAGGATGCATATTTAATTATATAGGTTTAGAAATAAGTGGAGGGCGAGTTTCAAATTTGATAATTACATATGAATGCATTCTTCCTATCTAATAATATGATTTTTTTTATTTTATTTTAATGGGTTATTATTTACACAAAAAATTGTACATATATTTAGTATACTTAATATATAAGATATCAATTACCTATGAATGAATGTGTTTAACATGATCAAGTTAAGACAAAATAGAAGGTTGTGACATGTAAATTGGATGAAAGAGACTAGTCAAGTAATAAGAAACTTTATTTTTAACAGCCCTTTTGATTAAAGTATTGGATTATTATAGAGATTAGAAAGAAAAATATCGTGTTTTTTAAGAGAGTTAACTTAAATTAAACCAGAAAGATTCCAACATATAGAAGATATTTCAGATTAAAAGGATAAATGAATTTCTTTGTGCCTACTTATATACTATCTCATGGATGAGGATTGGGATATTCCTTCAATATCCTTATTTAATTTATTTTTTCTTTGTAGATAAAATAAATAAATTATCTCATCAATGTATGAACAATGAAATTAACGACTATATACTGATGTATTATTTCATGAAAAAAAATCGCACTTTATACTATTTTGTTTGGGCATAGAAAAAAGGTGTGCTGACAAGTATTTTTCTTTTACTTTACAACACAAAAGAGTGGTCTAGATACAATTAATAAAGGAAATTTGTAAACGTATAGACTACTTTGGATGCAATATAATAAAAGAAAAATGTAAATGTATACTCCATTTTAGGTATATTAGAATTGAAAGAAAAAATAAATAGAAAAAAAAAGAGAGAGAGAAATTAATAGTACACTAAATCTTTCTATATTTTCTCATTTATATACATAATAATCTAATTTATTATGAATAAAAACAGTTAATTTATTTCATAACAATAATTTTTTTCCAAACTTATTTTTTTGTCTAAAACTATCGTTGTTACTAGTATTGTTTTCTCTCTTCTAATTGTTTGATAGTACAATTTTTTAATTAAAAGATATTATGGTCTAAAATTAATGAATATAAAAAGTGTTATGATAGAGTCTTATAAAAATGAATGATCATAATTTAATATGCTCTTATAAACAGAAAACAAAGTTTTTTTATAGGTTAAAATGAAAGTCCTAAAGAAAAAACTAAGGAAAAGAGAAAGAGAAAAAAGTAGCAAATATAATAAATGATACAGTGTGTAAAAGGAAGCCAGATGGAAATGAGTTAGAAAGAGGTAAATGTATTTCAATAAGAATTCTTGAATGGAATAACAGGAATCTAACATAATTATCTTATTTTCAACACAAGGAAGTTTCTTGAAGTTTACTCGTGCACTGTCCTTACAAAAGAAAAAAAAGTTTACATATGCACCCACAAAATTAAATGCTTAAAATTAAAAGTTATTTAAAATATTCAATTCCTTATAGATTATAAATATATATTTTTTAGATTTTAATAATTTACAATAAGATTAAAATACTTTTAATTATCTGTTCTAACATTTACATTTCACTTTTCAAAGTCTTATTAAATATGTCTTTAAATAAACACACACGTGTGTGTGGGTTATATTTATTAAGAGGGTAAGTCTTATATTAAAGTAATGAAAGTAGATCGAGACCATGCAAATATTATACATTAATGATCAATATAAAAAGAAAACTAAAACTAAATTACATAACTTTTATATATATATATATATATATATATATTAATTTTGTGAAATTTATTTGTCATCACTTAAATGTCTTATGTTTTTTTTTCTAGTCTCAACCATCTTATGTAACTTATTTCTCTTATTATTTCTTTATCGTTTGCATAAAGAAATGTCCAAATTTGTCGTACAAGTAAAATAATTCCTCAAAAAGTAATGCGAAACATCTTTGGATCAGAAGAAATGTACTACTACCTATGAAGTTTTCAACCTCTAAATAACTAAAATAAACTTATCAAATAACTATCTCCATATATCGATCATATGCATTTTACCTCCATATCATTTATTAGTCTCGTTGCTATTATTTTTAGACAGTTAATGTTAATTAATCTCAATAAAGTTTAAGTTAAAATAGAAAAAAGAAACTTGAGTTTATAATGTTAATGAAGGTTTAATTTGCTTAACATAAACCTATGTTTCATTATGGGGATAATATTTTAAAAAAATAGTAGAATATAAGTTAGGTTTTTTTATTTGTCTAATAGAAGATATTTATGAAGAATTGAAAAATGTGAAAAAGGGTGAAATACATGGTGAAAAATTAAAACTCACATCACAATTCTCCTCCTACATGTCATTGTTAGTCACGCACGAGATAAATATTTTGTTTCTTACCCTTTTAATCGCCCATAAAGCTCCAGAGAATAGCTTTTTTTTGCCGTTAAATAAGTACTTCTGAGCACCTAATTATAGATGTTTTAGGTAGGCGTCTTAAAGTTAATGTGAGGCCAATAACTCTACTAAATTTTGGATTGACAAATGAAATGTAATTGCATAAAGAGCATTAACCGACCATACTAAATTTTGAAGTAACGTGTGAAAAATTATACACGTGCATGAAGGAGTTGTTATCATTAATAATATAACTTGGTGATGATGGGTGAAAAATAAACAAAGAAAGAGGAAAAAGCAATTATTTTGTGCCGTTGGTTTTGTATACAAGTTAGGTTGTAGCTGCTTGTTTTTTCATATCTGTGAAGCCATATACAAGGGGCGAGTGTGCTAACTCCTGCTACGATTCTCTTTCTTAGTACCTACGTTCTAAAATATGTTACAACATAAAAAGGTGCCGAAATTTGTTTGAAACTTTTTCAAGTTGTCACAGAGAAAATGAAAACGGGAAAAAAATGTGGTTTCAACATGTTTGAAGTTTTACTTTTCGTGAAAGGGCTTAAAAGGTGGTTGTGGGAGAGAAGGCAATGGAGGGAAAGAAAAAAACTGAGGCTACAAATACATGCCTAAAATGCGTGTTAAGCATGGTGATTATGCCATTGTTCCTTTAAGTAAAGGAAAATTAATTTTTTTAAAAAGACTCTCTTTAGTGTCTTTTTTATGAAAAGGAGACTCTTCAAATAGCATTTAAGAATAACAAGTTGTAAAATAAGCATAAAAATGGTAAATAGTGCTTTGCTCCAATATCTAAAAGAATCTGAATAAAATCCTGAATTATCCATTTACATGGGATTATTTTCCTCCTTCGGTTGATACTCTCAGTCAGTGGTTATTCTCTTAAGGAAAAAAAAAAACCATGAATTATGCTTAAAGACTGTTTCTTCAATTCACAGCTATATATATTTTTTCAAAAGCAAATTGTATTCGAAAAAAGGTCCAAAATTCAAATGTTAGAAAAATCAAAAGATCGAATCATAGTTAAGGAATGTATGGACATATTTAGTGTTCGGTAGCATTTTAAACATGACTGTTTTTAAAAACATGTTTAAAACACAAAAATGAAATACTATATTAAAAAAAAAATTGAATCTTAATTCACTATATTTGATAAACCAACCCTTCAAACTCAATTGGGTTGGTCAAAAGATAATTAAATAATCATGTTTAATTACATTCTACCATTACTATAGTTAGTTTACTTTAAGATATCATAGAGCAGTGAGTTAAGATTGAGTATAGAAATATATAAATAAATAAAAAATAGAGAAGAAGGTGTATTTATATATGTATTTGAATAAAAAGTTATTGTTAATTTTTTGTAACCATTGTCCTGAAAACACTTGTTAGTATTTGTCTTACTTTTAGAAAAAGAAATCATAAAAGCAAGGTGCTATTTACCTTAATAGAATCTGATAAAGCAAGTTAGTGGCAAAATGGTTATGAAAGAACTTATCAGTAATAGTTGGTGATTATTGTAAAAACTGTTTCAGAAAAAACATAGAAAAGGAGGTGCCTGAGCGATTATTATGTGGTCCCTCCAACTTTCTTATTTAGTATAGTTACTGAAAAGTACAAGGGCCATCATAAAAGGTGATAGTTTCGTCGGTTTATGCCCGTGTAACCGAAGTTATGAATTGACCACACACTCCTCGCTTATACGAGACTTAAACCAACGAGTAGAAAGCGAGTGCATTTTTCTTTTTATAATTTACTCTTATTCAAACTTTTTCCACTATAAATTCCACGTTAATCAGAGGAAGCATCTACATAACATACCATACCTTTCTCCTCTGTTCTTCTCTCTCTGCCCTTCTCTCTATAAAACCCCGTGACCCTTCTTCCCATTTCTCATTCTCAATTCACTCCACCCCTCAATTTTTTTTTCTCTCTCAAGATTCATACTGTTACTGTTATTATTCTTGTTGCTGTTTAAAACTTGGTGTTGGTATAGAATGACGAACCGTAATGTGAATAACACTCTTCTGGAGTTTGCAATGTCGATTTCAAACTCAGGTGCTCTACCTAGAGCTGCAGTGCCTGGAATAATGGCTTTGCTTGGTGGGGTTTTAGGCCTACCCCAGAAAAAGCTCTTATTGAAAACTTTGGAGGATGGAAGTGGAAAAGGAGGAACCAAAGTTAACACATGGATTGATTCAATGAGAGCTTCTTCTCCCACACGAGTCAAATCCACGCAGAACCAAGACCCGAGTCCTTGGACTGTAAGCATAAAACACAAAGCCTTGTTTTTCACAACATGGTGTGATTGAAATTGAACCTTTTGGTGTTATTTATTGTGTCTGACTTGATTCTGTTCGGTTTCGCAAACTTTGTGCAGCTTTACCACCCTTCGGCACTGAACCTGTTTGATCAGATTATATGTGAGTCCAAAGGGAAGCAGATTGTCACTTTTCTTGACTATGATGGAACTCTCTCCCCAATTGTTGCAGACCCAGATAAAGCATACATGAGTCAAAAGGTACACCTTTTGTTCTCTCTTGTTTTATTCACCAACTTCAAATTGTTAAAATAAGGGAAAATAGTGAAATTGATTTTCCCTTTCTTGTTCATTTCTGTAAATAAATCAGATGAGGGCCACATTGAAGGACATAGCAAGGCATTTCCCCACTGCCATCGTGAGTGGAAGGTGCATAGACAAGGTACATTTTTTTCTCTTCAAATCAAAACGAAAAAAAAAAAATATATATTATCATTTGGGTGAGAACTAATTTGGAATTTTTCGAATTTTATTAGGTGTATAGCTTTGTGAGATTGGCAGAACTGTACTATGCTGGGAGCCATGGAATGGACATCAAGGGACCAACAAATAGGCGAAGTACTAAGAAAGTGAGAAAAAGTTTCCATAACCAAATTAATGAAACCAAGATTTTTATCATGGTGTCCTTCCCTCTCATCATAGATTCGTATTTTTTTGTTTTCTTCCAGGGAAACGAAGCAGTACTCTTCCAACCCGCGAGTGAATTCTTACCCATGATCAATGAGGTTTGTTGATTATTGTTTTGTTTTTAAGTCCCACATAATTGATGAATCTCCTGGCTCGTCATTTTCTCAGCACTTACACTCGATTTTAACTGTGCCGTTATCATTGTTCTATTATGGGGTCAGGTGTACAACATCTTGGTGGATAAAACAAAGCCTGTCCCGGGGGCTAAGGTAGAAAATAACAAGTTTTGTTTGTCCGTGCACTTTCGCTGTGTTGACGAAAAGGTACCACCAACATTCACCAAAATATTTAATTCCTCCCACACCACTTGCACACGCACGAGACACGTTATAATTGACGGCTAATATTTTTGTTTTATATCTAATCATCATTATTCTATTCCTGTTTTACTCAGAGTTGGGCATCATTGGCTGAACAAGTGAGCTTGGTCCTCGAACACTACCCCAAACTTAAGCTAACTCAAGGCAGAAAAGTGCTTGAGATTCGACCAACCATAAAATGGGACAAGGGCAAGGCTCTTGAATTCTTGCTAGAATCACTTGGTAACTCTTCATGCATAAATAAATAGCCTTCTTTTGTTTCAAAATGCTGCTGGTACGTGTTTCATCAGCTACATGTCCTCACTCTCCCTTTTTTTTCTTTTGCATTTCCAGGATATGGTAACTCTGATAATGTATTTCCAATCTATATTGGTGATGATCGAACTGACGAAGATGCTTTTAAGGTAATTAACAAAGGCCACCACCTTGTTATATATAACTTGCTAAAATTTGTGTTAAATATTTTTCTAACTTATCACATGTAATCAGGTTTTACGGAAGAGGGGTCAAGGGATTGGAATTCTTGTTTCTAAAATTCCAAAAGAAACCGATGCTTCCTACACTTTGCAAGATCCAACTGAGGTACGATCAATGTCTAACGTTAATTGTCATATCCGAGCATTATCGTGTACATCTTTTTCTTGCTGCTAACAATGAATTGGAGGTAACAAAATGATGTTTTTGTTCACAGGTTGGGCAGTTTTTGCGGCATTTGGTGGAGTGGAAAAGAACGAGTACCCAATACCACAAGTTGTAGATTCTTGATGAGTTCAGGGAAATTGACACCAACCCAGAATTTGGTCAAGGGGTGGTTCCGATTATATCCCTTTCTTGTTGGAAATAGGAAATAGTGTGTTCCATAATTTAAAGTTTTAGGGAGTGAGGGAGGGACCAAGTTCAAATAGCTAGGTTCTCTCTCTCTTTCTCTCTCTTTTTTTTTGAAATGTAGTCTATTCCTTCACACGTTTGCATGCGCATGCGGATAGTGAAAGAAACTGATGTATTATGCCGCAATTGCGAATGGCGCGTCAACCTTCTTGTTCTCAACTGTACTTATCGTATGAAAATCACCAACTTCAACTAGAAAAGGTGATTTAGACAATCACAAGTGCAAAATGACTTTGTACCCAAATTTTTAAAAAATAAATTCATATTTATAATAACCTGTTTGTATCTGTTTCACCGTAAACGGTGTTTCTTGAAAGAAAGAAAAAATGTGATTTCCTTTGAATAGGAACGCAAACGTACAAATAAAACTCTAACCTAACTTGATGCCACAAGATGTTACGTGAATAATGTTGAGAGGATGAATAAAGGAAGTTAATATATAAAAGTAGTATAATACTACATGAAATTGAGCAGAGAAGTTATATATATAATCCCAACTTCGGAAATATAGATGACAAACGCGCATGAAATGTTGTACGGTAAAGTTACTTCTTCGAAATAAAAAACAATCAAGATAAGCGAACAACTTCAATTAAATTAAAGCAACCATGTTGCAACTATGTTGATTGTTAGTTTAAGCAATGCATTGATATTGCCGCATATAGCATATCCCTCAACCAAGGAATGGTAAATTTTGGATTTAAATTTAATATTCGACATCTTGTTCTAAGAAACCAAACCAGTAAAATTTGTAGACACACTATACTTGTCATCACAGTGATTTGTTGTGCCAAATTTTATATTCTGGTCTCGATCTTGGAATAAATTTAAGGTTGTTAATAAGGGTTGTGAGTGTGCAGGAATAATACAGAGATGTGGCATAAAATATCATAACTGGAGAAGCTTATGGATAGTGGTGTTTTGGGGTTCCTTTATGCATATTATACTAAAGAAGAGTAGGTTATTTAGTCTGTGAGCCAATTAAGTGAAGGTGAAAACTAGAGAAAGGTAGTTAAAGAAACGAAAACCATGTGAAATCTTGAAGTTGGTGTCTCTCTACCCTCATTTCCAGAATCTGAGCCAGATAAATCTTTCACAAGAGTGGTGACAGCTGTACATAAGAATACAGTTGTCAAGATACCCCTTGTGATGCAGGAAAAATAGAGCTCACTGGTTAAGAAGTACACGCGTGTAGAAATTGTATTGACATTTGGATTTATCCCGAAAAGAAATGGTAGGAGCTTTAATAATTGGGAGCTTTGTCGTTTTAGGAGGACATGCCAACACTGACACAAATGTGAGTGGCTAATTGAGTTGGAAATTTGTTAAATGTTTTGAGTTTGAAATTTGTTAATGTATAAATTGATGTGAACAATGTAGTACAGTATAAAATAGTTATAACAATAGTAAGGTGGTGTGGAGATATGGATCTCTCTTGTGAAAAGAACTAGTCCCTCAGTTTCGCATGCAAACATATATCCTTATCATCACGAGTCATGTGAGGGAAGCTACAAATCAAAAATTCAACTCTGACTAAAAAACCACGTTGTGTAAACAAACACAGAAAGCGATGTAGATCATGCTTCACCATGTAATAATTGTTCAAAGATATAAATTTCAAAATTTAGGTGGGAGCATTGGTAGATACTATGACAAGCTGGCAAGCAACCGTGATGGCCACCTTTGGTTTGCAATTATACATGTTTCTGTTTCGCCATATTTTCCTTACTCCAATTGTGCACATTTTGCATTACTATACAAGCTACACACCTAACTTTCTCAAAGAAGCAAACCTTATGCTAAAACCCAAGTCCCACCATTGGATCACTAAGCCCTGAAAATTACTTCCATTATTGCCAACCACCCTATTCTTATGGTCAAGGTGCTATGCGTGAAATGAGTTGGTCACGCCATTACCAAACAAAGGGTGGTCATTTTGAAGAAGATATTTGACAATTATAGTCTCAGTTTCACAGTACATAAACCTGCTTGGTCCTGTACCTCCCAACTTGTATACAGGGCATCTATATTCACCCTTTTGTCAGACAAAGTTAGAAAAAGACACAAGCACAATGGTTAGTTTTAATAAGCCTTATTAAGATGGCAGGAGGTCTAAATCTGACTCGTACATATATATATTTTTATGATCCTCACCTCACTTTATATTTTAAGACTGCTTCAGATAAAGATAAAGATAAAGGGAGTAAGATCTGGGATAATAAAACTAGTTAAAAGAAACACTTTGGTTGATCTTGACGATCCGAATTCCTAACATACCCTACAATTAACTATTGCTAGCCCCATCCATGTTGAATTAGGATATTGAACCCAGACTAGTAAAGAGATGTTAGCCATTGGGCACCCTGATTTGATTTGACAGAACCAACCTCGATGAAATATCAGCAGAGTGGTATCTGAAAACAGTAATATTTTAAACAATGTGAGAGATCTGATTTCTAGTTTAATGGCTTGTTTTCAAAGGGTTAGGTGCGTGAAAGGGAAATCCACTAATTGGTGAATCTTATAAATGGTTGAGGAGGAGTTGGAATCCACTCAAAGTGCTTGATTTGAAGAAGACACGAGAGGGGATTCATAATGGGGACACCAAACATGTTTCCAAGCCTTGGAACCCTGGCCTTCATTTTCATACGTGTAAAGAAAGGTTGCCACTAGATTCAGTTTCATCATTGGTTACTTAAATAAAATATGCCAAGCCTTAGAAGCTCCAATTATTGGAAGAAAAATGGGCATTTCTTAACACATTTCACCCAACCCCTCCTAGCTCTCATATTATGCCAAAATCCAACAGCTTGCACTCATCAATGTGTCAATCATACACACACACATACATGATTTGTGTGAGAGAGAAAACATATGCAAATAATATTATTACTTCTTCTTTGCACACCCTTTTCCTCATACGGGTGATTATCGAGGCCATTCAGAATATCTGAGTGCCTTTCAGTTGTGACCTTTTTGCTCCCAATAGACCACACCTGAGAAATAAAAAAAGGAGGAAAAAGAAAAGAAAGGGACCCTTCATAGTAGTATTATTGCTAATTAAAATACATTCTTTATCATAACCCCAAAAACTATATTTATATATTCATAAGCTAAAACAACAAAACCCATCTTGTGCCATGTTTCCAAACCCTTCACATTTCCCATCATGCGACCTCAACAACCTTTGTTCCTATAGTTTAATTATTAGTCAAGTACTGTTGTGTGCTTTAATAATTAAGTTAGCTAGCAAGCTACAAGGCATATGGTTCTCTCTGTAATGCATTATTTGCCATTGCCATAGAGATACTCAATAATGGATCTCCATAGACCTGTCTGCTCTCTGATGAAGGACATCGATCCAATGGTCCCCACTTCAAGAATGAGCATATTTAGCCTTTCATAGTATGCCAGTATAGTTTTTTTAATCACTGTCCACACAACAATAATTAACGAATCAACAAATAGTTTGTTAAACATTATGGAAAGAATATACCAATACATTTATGAGTTAATTTTGTAGAATGTTATAGGATTATGAATAGTTGCTGGTGTTAGAGGGAGCAAACAGTGATTGTTTTGAGTTTGATAAAAGGGTTATTGCTGGTATCTAGCTAGCCCTTCAGTGTCATGCTAGGTTGTTAAAAGAAAGGTGGTAGTTATGAAGGATAGAAAGTGAAAACTAGGTAAATTAAAAGGTATAAAGATAGATATATGAGTGAAAGAGTGAGCATTATTATGAGGCTTTCGGCCAGAGTGCAGTGAGTCAGTTCTTCTAATGGGACAGATGTTGCCATAACGAGGAAGCAGTTAGCTTTGGTGACTACACAATGCCAAACAAAATGCTTCAATGCCTTTCCATACCTACAAATTCTAACTTTTAATGACAAATCACAAAAATATTTACAAAATCAATATTTTGCTTTTCAAACACATGTCCTAAAACGATTCTACATCAACTTAATGTCTAAAATATATCAATTTACAAATATTTTACTTCTCAAAAACTAGGAAAAACCTTTGCTGCACAGTACACTTAATTAATAATTTTTGAATTTTTAAAATTAATTTTTACTTAATAATTTTTTATAGTGCTATTTTATTTTACATAAAAGTTTGATTCAATCCACAGTTAATTATATGAAAAAGTTATTTCTCGAGAGAGAAAACAACAATTTTGGTGTTTTTTATGTCTTAAAAGAATCAGTCTTTAATTATCAGTAAACAGAGTTGCCTGCGATTTTTTAAATTGAGGTTAATTTAAATTGATTCTCCAATTTGCCTGATGAACTTAGTATTTTATTAGGTAAATTAATCTTTATTCTTGATTAAAAGCCTTAATTTGTTTTGTGAAATTAAATAAAAACAAGCTGGTAGATTGTTAACTAACTTCATTAATCTAATAAGTAATTAGCTTAATTGATTATTTCGTGTTAGGTTTAAGTTTGAAAATTCATTTATAAAATAATAATAATAATAATAACAATAATAATAGTTATGTGAAGTAAACAGTATATTACTTTTATCTGATTAGATAATTATAACACAAATATGATTATTTTACAATTTAATCAATTATTTTGATTGGTTATTTGGCAACTTATTCGATTAAATTTTAATGACTTGCATTCAGACTTACTAATAATTAATTATATTTATTAATTGATCATTAGTAATAATTATGATTTCTCTTTTTATAGTTTGTTATTTAAGTAAATTTTGATGTAGTCTATTTTGATTTGTACTTTTTTTCCTTTTTTCCAATATTATAGGTGTGGTTTCTGCACGCCTAATTCGTTGAAAAAAAATAGTTTAATTAACTTGAGCTTGTGTACTGCATCCCCTTTTCTTCCTTTATTAGGCTTATACTCTTTTAGTCCATTATAACACTCATCTAATGTTTGGCAACTTCTTTCTGCACCTCTACAAATTTCTTCCTACACCCCTCATTTTTGGAGAAGACTGTTTTGCCCCTTTAGAAAATGACTTCTGGATTGTTCTTTTCGAAATATTTCTGGAACATCTTTTCCGAAACATGTTTTATGAATTCTGGATTTATCAATCCAGAAAAAAAATGTGTTCAGAAAGTGTTTTGAAATGATTTTTTTGTCTTCTGGATCTTCTATTTTGGAAATACCCTTTGCTTACGAAATCACTATTCTAGAAACACTTACTGGAAAACGTAATTTTGGTATTTTTGAAGAATGTAGGGGTGCAGGGAGAAAAAATGTAGAGGTGCAGGAAGAAATTGCCCTAATGTTTTATATTCATATTGGGTTGCTTCCTTTTGACCCATAATTTTGTATGTTGCAGCTTGTTATTTTGTGCTGGGCTGCTCGACTTCATCTTAGCCCAAGATTTCTATTCTATCCTTCTCTTTGCTCAACTGAGCCAAACTGCATAACTTGAGAGTGTATTGAAAGCATGACTATTTCTTCCTGCACTTCCATAAATTCTCCTGGCACCCCCAGTCAAGCTAAAATACCATTTTGTCTTTAAAAAATACATTATCAAATCCATAATCTAAAAATGTATTTTTTTCTATTTACACCTCTGGGATTGTAGGATCTGAAAGATATTTCTGGATCCAGAAAACCTTCTGAATTTTATGATCAATAATATTTTTATTCTTCAAAAAATACCGTACGGATTACAGAATCTGGAAGGTATTCCCAAATCTAAAAATACCTTACGAATTTTATAATATGAAAATATCTTCCAGATTCCATAATGCAAAATGTATTTTTAAAAGAAACTCATTTTGGATTATAGAATCTATAAGGCATTCCCAATCCATAAATACCTTCCAGATTCTATAATATAAAATTTTTCCATATGTTCAAAATGATATTTTTTTTGTATATTTTTTGTATTTTAAGAAGATGGGGTGAAGGAAGAAACAACAAAGCATTAGTTCTTTATTGGGCTGACTATTTTTAGCCCCAAAACTTGTGTTTTAGGTTCATCCCAAAGTCCTTGTGATTGACTTCTTAAATTGTTGATTAAGTTATGTTAATTCTGGGGGGCTATGCAAAGATGGTTGAAATAGGGTTTTTCGAAATGTAGTTATCCCTTTATGACTACATCATACACCTATCTCCTTCACTACCTACCCACCATAAAAAGGGAAGGGAAAGTTTCTCTATCTCTTATGGCCACTTTTTAAATCTCTTTACTAATTGTATCAAAACCTATTTTAATTGCCTAATAAAATCTAAAGCCCAAAACCATGGCACATACAAACCATTCATCTTTTTTCTTTCCGCACCATAAAAAACCAACCTACACTACTCGTTTACTTAAAATTCACGTAAACTCCCAAAATACCTTTGCATTATTTGTGTCTAGTACAGAAAAAAAATCATAAAGTATTGCGAAATAGTTCTTCCATGACTATTTTTAAGTATATTAAGTTAAATATTATTAAAGTAGTATAACATTTTGGTTGTGTGATAGGTATCATCCAAAAGGCTTTAAGAACACAACATTTCATTTATGTAGTTTTGGAACAACTCTTGCATAAGGTATTTTTGAATCTCTTTTATAACATATTTAGAATAGGAAAAAAATATTTAGCCCCTTAAACTTCATTCTCTCCTAAATAGATATTTCAATTTTTTTTTCTTAATTAATTCTTAAATTTTATCTCATTTACAAATAAACACCTTAAACTTTAATTTTATTGCAATTAATCTTTAAATTTTACTAATTTTATAAATGAAAATTTTAATATTATCCTAATTAATCTTTAAACCTTCTCAACGTTTTATAAATATTTTTTCTAACATCTTTGAATTAATTCATTTACATTAAATATGAATAATTCATTACTTTTTTTCTTCTTTTTTTGTTACAATTCATCTTTATATTAAAATATAATAAAAATAATATTTAAAATTAAGAAAATAACAAAAAAAACTAAAAGATCTATTTTATTTTTAATCCTAAATTTTATTATGGTTTAATGTTTCAAATCATTATATATTGGATATATAAAAAAAACTCCGTAGATTTTTATTATAATTTTTTTAAAATTATAATAAAAAGCCACGTTAAAATTTTAAAATTTTAATTTTTTTTTAAAAGTCACCTTATATATTTTAAAATTAAATTTAAATAAATAATAAATTTGTGGAGGTTAATGTCACGTAAATAATTAATTTTTATTTATTTGAAAACTTCTTAACGTTACTGTAAGTAAATTTCAGAGTACGAGCATAGTATTTTCCAATGAGCTCGAACATTTTCGAGTGGGAATACTTGAGCTTAAGCAACCGTGCGGACAAAGTAGTCATGCCATCCTAAGAACAGAAACGTGAGTTTCATATTTTCTTTCGCTTTCAATCTTTGCTGTCATGATGTACCTGTCAGTTGGCTAACTTGATCACTTCCATTTTTGTTGGTGAAAAATGAAAGCAAATCAATTAATATATTATTTATAACTAGATGCGAATTCCATTAATAACTTTAATTAAGTCTCTGGATAGAATTGTGGTTAACACACGTTAAGATTTTTTTTAGCTTAATTGACTTGGCTTGGTATATATAAATTAGAAAGGTGTTGAGTTGAGTCTATATGTGGTACCAATTAATTAGGCAACATTTTGGTCCTTTGTGGTACCAAAACTTTGTAAACCATTATAGTGACTTTGGACCATTGTGAAGACTATCACTGAAACTTACTATGGAAGCTCAAATTGCTGATCAAAAGTTTCTTAATCTAGTGTTTAAGAAGGTCCCACTTTGAAACAGATATTTTATAAGTAACCATGAAAAAGTAACACATAAATTATACATAAAATAAGGCATATAGCATATATTTATAATAAGAATAGTTAAACTTGTTGATTATTAATTCTGATTTTATTATTTTTAAACTATTTTACTGTTATATTGGTCAGTTTACAGACATGTTAGTATTCCTATTTTATAGCTTACCGTAATTGTAATTTTATTATATATATATATATATATATATATTATTGAACTAAATCAAAATAAATATGACCAGTTTTGCAATTTTGTGCAATTACGTTCAATCAGTTGTTACAACCTTTTGTCTTCTCTTATTTCCTTCAACTAGTTCCAACAAGTGGTATCAAGAGCTAGTATGTTATAATAAACTCTACCCAATTATCAGTCCCTATCCTTGATGGAAAAAATTACAATCGGTGGTGTGTGCAGATGAGAGTTTTGTTTGATTATCATGAGTTATGGGATGTCGTTGAGAGTGGAGTGTCTGCATTAGCTGCTAATGGAACTGAGGCGCAACAAGTAGCGCAGCGTGATCAGAAGAAGAAGGACAATAAAGCTTTGTATCTCATCCATTAAGGGATGAATGACGAGACGTTTGAGCATATAGAAAGAGCAACAACTGTCAGTGAGACTTGGACAATTTTATCAACCAATTATAAAGGTGATGATAAGATCAAAAGGGTGCGTCTTCAAACCCTAAGACGTCAATATGAATTGTTGCAGATGGAAACCACAAAAACTATTGATGTCTATATAAACAAAGTTCTTGCCTTGACAAATCAGATGAAGAGCAATGGTGAAACACATTCGGAGCAGTTAAAGGTGGAAAAGATTTTGAGGTCTTTAACTTCCAGATTTGAACATGTTGTTGCCGCAATTGAAGAGGCCAATGACATTTCAAAAATGACAGTAAGGTTATTGTTTGGTTCCCTACGAGCGCATGAGCAGCGAATGAATGACAATAAGATTGAAAAACCAATTGAATAGTCTTTACAAGCACAAGTCTCAATTGGTAGATCCTATCATAAACATGGTACTTATTGTAGTAAAGGTCGTGGTGCCCAGAATCATGCAGGCGCTGAGCAAAACAACATTGGTTCCAATCACAATCCAAGTTCAAATAACTCTTGGTGTGGTGAACGTGGACGCGGAGGACGAGGAGACATTTATAATAAATCAAATGTTGAGTGTTATAATTGCCATAAACGCGACTATTATGCAAATGAGTACAAATCAAAACGTGATAATCATGCTGTCAATTGTGTTCAAGAAGATAGTAATCACGAACAAGAGGAAGACGAAGTCACTCTTGAAGCACCTGCAGTTCAACCTGAAGCACCTGAAGTTGCAACTCCAATTGCAACTATGATGGAGCGACCAAGAAGGCAACAACGACAACCTGTACACCTTCAAGATTGCGAAGTAAATCTTGATGATGAAGTTGATGACAATGGAGATTT
>Ga0123342_1003452_pt1 | contig 25319 bp, 10 predicted proteins | sample Turbeawhitnodule_FD_89960 | JGI IMG/M metagenome (GOLD analysis project Ga0123342, IMG submission 89960) | Root nodule microbial communities of legume samples collected from Mexico - Turtle bean Mexico white nodule | ecosystem: Host-associated > Plants > Roots > Nodule | place: Mexico: Nepantla... | reverse complement strand
TTACTATAATATATAAAATTAAATATTATATAAATTTATTTATTATTTATAATTTAAAAAATATTTAATTATACTATTAATAAAAACATATAATTATAAAAAATAAAATAAAAAATAAAAAATTATAATATCAACAATATATATAATAACAAATGAATATAATAATAAATATTATTTTCATAAATTTTAATGTATTTAATAAATTTATTTCAATTTAAAAAAAAATATTTTCATTATATTTTTTAATTTTTTATTTAAAAAATATAAATAATTATGAATATTATATATTAAAAATATTTAATTAATTCAAACCTTAAAAAAAAATCATAATTCATTATTCAAATATTTTTTAATAACAAAGATAAATTTGTAAACTTACAATAAATCATCCTCACAAATCCACTCTATCATTCCTCAATCCAAACAACCTCACATATCCTCAATCCAAACAACCTCACATATCCTCTCTAAGTGTATCAAGTAGAGTCTTTCGAAAAACAGATTTTTTCTTTTCAAAATTTGGCTTCATTTTAAGTTAAGGAACTCATATTAAGATCAGTCCAAGAATGTTCAAATTTAATATCTAACTTTTTTAAAATGACACCCATGCCCATTAGCTGAATTTTTATACTTTTGTTTAATTTTAAAGTTGAAAACAAAAGACTAAAAGCTTATAACCATTTTAACTTAAATAAGGCCTTAAATTTTCCAAAATTAATCAAAATCGCCTTCATGCTACAATTATAATAGAATACGTTTTATTTAATGATATATTTATAAAATTTTACAGTAATTACTTCAAAGTTAACATTTTTATTAATTTATATAATATAATTTTGCATACTAATAATATGTTATATTAATTAAACTCGTGATGTACATGTACAAAAGAGGTGTGTATGCATATATCCACATGAATCACTTAATGAATCTACATACTGTTTTCTTTGCTAATTAAAGGTGTGGGCACTATTCTGGTTTTTTTCAGCAATACAAAGCATTGCCTTTTTTCTCTTTAAATACTCCTCAATCCAAAATCTAGAGCTCCCACCGCAAGGGCACAAGACAAGTAAGTAAGTATTCACATGAACTAGGGTTTCATCGACATTCTGGCATTATTTGTGATCTTTGGAAAATTATCAAGTCCAGAAATCTGGCACATCGATCAACGGTGACCCATTCAATTCCTCTCACGAATCTAAATGAAAAAGTTGAAAGCAACATATTATAGTCCATCAAACTCTCTTTCAACTACTTTGCACTCACATGTCACCACATGCATGTCAACTCTATCGCCCATTTGTAACACTGTCATTTTTAACTATGCACCTCACCATTCGTAACTCTATTAACTAGTCATCAATATCTGACGATGTTGCTCACATGTTACACCGCACCGGTGGTCACTATAAAGCACTTTAATGTGTTTTGTAGAGAAAGGTTGAGGACATATATAGCCTCTTAAAGTAGTATATTGCACTAACTAACGTGGACGACATTATGAGGATGGTCCTAAGTAAATCCTGCCTGTTTGTGTCAGATTTTTGGTCATTGTTTTGTTTGCAAAATGTCATCATCTTAGTAATTATAGCACGCATGGATTACGGTCTCCACACTTCAAATTCTAGTTTAGGGTTGCTGCAAACGTAAATATGCCTTTTCTATTAACGCTATTATAAATGAAAATGAGTAACAGAAAATCATGCCTTGCCTGGGTCTGGTTTTCGTTGTCATATATATAAGTTATGGTGATGAAACTATCTTATCTACATGCATATATTTGAGATATTATTGACACCTCTAATACATTTAAAAGCGTATTTGTAAATGGAAAAAAAGAAAAAGAATGGAAAAAAGTAATAAACCAAAGCACTGATAAAAAAAAGTTAAAAATTTAAATGAAGAAACTACGATATTCTTGATTATAGTATCTTTGATTTGTCTAATTTTATAATTTAGCAGAAGTAATAAATTGGTAGATGCATTATGTCTCTATTTTGAATGATTATAATAATATATTATTCTTGTTGAGTTTTTTTTTAATCAGCAATTATTATTCTTGTTGAGTGACTCAACGTGAACGTGTTCTTTCACTGGAAGTCAAAATTAATATCTTAAAGTACCGAAATGAGATTTTTTTTTTATGAAAAAAAAATTAATAAAACAAAATGAGATATTTTAGGAGTATTTCAATTTTTATACAACAAAATTATACCTAGTTTAATAAAACATAGGAATATAACATGCTATGATAAGATGCAGGCTCTAGAATTCAACAAGTTCTAAGTTTTTGGTGCAGCACCCACAATCCTCACAACACAAGATAATGGAGCAAACCTGCAGAATTTAAGAAGAACCAGCACTAACAAATACACAATGCAAGTGTGACTTACCAACAATACAAATATGTGAGTTTAATAGGTTAGGAATTGAACTTCCGACCACTGAACAAAGTTATTTATTAACTATTTACTTTTCACAGCTCATACAAAGTAAGGATTAAAGCTGATCTGAAAATAACATTAACTACATCGATCTCATTAATTTCTCCTGATATTGTAATAACAGCATAAATGCTTAAAATTAGTTTCATGAAAAGAAAAGAATTCGATTAGAAATTCCTGTGTTATTCACTAATCTATATACTCTATTAGTTCACATCCTTCTTAGAACACCTTTTATTGATATAATGGTATTATTTTGTTAATTATGTTTATTCATTTGATAAATCCCTTTGGCTTTGAGAAATAAACGAGCTTTGGCGTTTGCTCGTGATGACTGAGGAAGATGTGGGTCACAGAGGTTAGCTCGTGATGTTTGGTTTGTCGAGTGTATGGAGAGGCATGAAAGGTGCTCTCTGTTCACCATTAATGGTGAAACTCTGAGGTGGATGTAGTTGCGGTTCTTCGCCAAAACTTAGGTGATGGACATGACTTTGCTTCTTGTGAAGAATCAATGAAGATCCCAATGTTGAGAAGTTCCTAAGGAATGAAAACACATCTGGGAAAATATCTATTTTTTTCACAAAGACCTTTCTAACAATCTAAAATTACTCGGGAAAATATTAAAAGGAAAAAACTAAAGTACTGGTTCAATGTTTGAACTATTATTGAACGGTTTAAAGACTACTGTTAATATAGTCAATACTGTAAAAAAAATGTGTACCTTATAACTAGGTATTTCATTATATGACAAAGATCATTAACCAGTGTAAGTTTTGAAACCTTATTAGTGACAATACAATTTGTAGTTAATATAGTCGCTAATGTAAAATTAAATAAACTAATAGGACTTTTTTTATGTAGTATAAATATTTATCAAATCTAGATATAAAAGTAAAGTTTATCATGACTTAGGTCTGAACTGACAGCGATATTCTGCTTGAGTTGGTTTCTTCCTTTGTTTGTGAGTGAAGTAAGACAACAATGAAGTCGAAGAATAAATATTTGCAAAATATTTTGTCCTAGTCACTCATAAACAGATAAAAAATTGCAAGATTTAAGATGGTTGAACGATACTTCCTAAGTAGGTGACTGGCGATTTGAATCTTGAATATGGATCCAAATTTTATCTATTAATTTTATTAACAATTCATTTGAAAAATAATGATTCATCAGTTTTGGTGAATTTTTTTTTGACTAATTAAGTTTTTACTGTATTATATATTTAGCTATTTTTAAAAGTCTATTTTTTCATTATATTCAATATCTAAGAAGTTTATGTTTATATTTTCAATTAAATTTTAAGTTCATTAAATCAAAATAAATTAAGTTGACACATAAAACAATATTTTAAAAAAATATATATAATTAGAATTTTCATTTTTCATTTTTTTAACAAAAAAATAATTAAAAATAATTAAATTTAGGAGGTCTTAAGACTTGATTAAGCCATTTCTTATTATCCATGTAGAGATATATTAGAAATGATAATAAAATAATATAATTTTTTAGTATTTCATAAAATAAAATATATTTTTTTTAATAATAAATAAATTAAATTAAAAGAAACATTTCAATGTTAAATCTTATGAACCTTCACATTATTTATCTTTAATATCCAGCATCACAATATAATTAACTGTAAAACACTTGTAGACATAAAAGAAAACTAAATCTAGAAAAGTAGCTGCTACTAAACCAGCATACTCTCATGATTAAAGGAGAATTTCCTTAACTTTCAAAACACACTTTTTAAAGTTAAAACTGTAACAAAATGTTGAGTTTGAAAGTAAGAATAACTCATATAGAGAATGATTTTAGTGATTGAAGTAGTAAGTAATTTATTACTATCACTGTAATTTGGTTAAATTAAAGTGGTCCCATATATATATGTCCCTAACATATCACATGTGTTGCAGTATTGGATGAAGAAATTGTTTTTTTGTTTCATTGCAGTGACTTGTAAAAATTTTCACTGTGATTATATTCCGTTGTAAAGAGATTTTACCAGTGCAGTAGCATTTTGAAGTGGACCAGCAATAAAGATGAAGGTAATGTGAAAAGGGCAGGAACACTTGAGACAATGTCTTGAAACATTATTCTCTTAAACATCATGTCACACTTAATGTGATGTGTTCAATTGGTAGTAAGGGTGCAGTGGACATTAAAAGTCATGTGGGTTTGGTCAGAGTGAACTTTAGGAATGTGGTCCATGACAGAACACACTTCAGTGCCAACAATTTGAGCATCCAAAGAGAACCATGTTAGTTCAAAATTCAGTGAGATCCATTCCATTCCTTCGTGCTTTCATAACTCCAGTTTTTAATATAACTTCTCATATCGTACCACCTTCCACTTGAGGGCACATGCCACATAAGTCAACCCATAAATGAGAAACTCCTATGTCTCATTTTGGATGTCGTTTTTGTTCAGACCTTTCAAAATTATTACACACGTCCAACGCAACCTTGTTACACCATAAACCTCTCATTGCTATCAATACTTTTTTTAAACTTTCATTTTAATATTTATAATGTCATCAATCAAAAATTATCTAAAATTTCACTTTTATGTTTTGTTTCATTTCATATGCAGAAAAACAGCCTCTTCCTTCTGTCCATCGTTTGCTTTTGTTTAAAAAAGTATTGCAATTAATTTGTTCGTGTACATATAAAGAGGAGAAGTGTGAATTATTATATAATATAATGCGAAAATATTTTTGTTAATCTTTTTATTTAACATATTGATATTATTTTAAAGATATTTTTATTGAATTAAATAAAAGGAAAATAATTTTCTATTTATGTCTTATATCAAACAATTTACAACCTCGATCATTCTATCGGCCCGTGTTTATTTTTTTATTTATATTTTTCTCCCATTTTTTCCTTTTCAACATATCATCATAGAAAATTATAACAAAAAATCCACTATTCATAGTATATAACAATCCAAAAAAGACTTTGGTATAAATGAAATTACAGTGAAAATATTTTTACTGTAATATGTAATTATATAATATATATGCATTGAATTTATTAATTTTTTATAGTAATTATCTTAAGTGACACATTTCTATATGTAATGACTTTTTCTTGATCAACATTAAAAAAAAATGCAATGTATATTTATTAATTTATTTCGATCAACAGTCTTATTTAATAAATAAAAAATGTAAGTGGGTGTATGTTTTTACAGTCAGAATCTAAATTACGCATTATATTCTCTCTTTTATTCTAAATCTCCTGTAGCCGCATAGTGTCTGAACTAATTATCTTAATATCATTCCAAAATTAATTAATTAAGTTTTTAAAAAGTGGTAGGATGTAGTTAAGTTTATGGTTATTAATTTAAGTTGCAATGTAAGGGATGGGAAAGAGAAAATAAGAAAGTTAAGATCTGTGTGTACTTTTGGTTTGTTTCTCTTGAATGTTGGTAGGGTCCAGACAATTGTGTATATAATTTGTGTACATGCAAGTATATATATGTTTATGTGGGGATGTCTTCATTCCACAACAAAGATTACCTGTCAATATATTTGGTAGGAAATATATGTATAATATTATTTCTAAACTTCTAGAAAATACTTAAAAAATTATTAAATAAAAATTAATTTTAAAAATAAAAAATAATTATTTACTATATTGATTAAATTAGATATTATTTTAGATACTAAAAATTATTGATATTTAAAATAATTTATATTATTAATAAAATTTATAAACTAATTTTTAAATTAGTATCAAATTAGTTATTAATGTTTTAGTTATTTTAAATATTAATATTTTTTAATTTTTAAAATATTATCTAATTTAGTTAATATAATAATTAATTTTTTTTAAATTAATTTTTATTTAATGTGAAAAAGTTAAACGTAATTATCTCGAAGGTTGTAGACAAAATATAGTTTAGCAGATATCTGGGGAATAATATTATGGGATAAAGAAGACAATAGATGAGGTTAGATATAGAGAAGGCAAGTGACTTGTAAGATGGAATTTTTTTATTTTAGATGATGGAAAAAGTTGGATTCAGTGTTGAGTGGAGGTTTTGGATTAGATAATGTTCAAACTCACATCAAAATTCAAATCATTAAAAGGACATAAACAAATAACTCGTTAGTTTTCTTTTTATTTTTGACAGTAAGAGAGGGCTAACAAGGATGTTTAGACAAGCACTGGAACAAATATTAGTAAATTCACCATTTGACAGGTATGTGAAATAGAAAGAAATTAATTAGATGAAACAAATCATATAAATAAGATAATATGATTAAGTTATAAGAAAATAGTTGGTGTAGATTTTTACCTTTAGTTGAGAGGTTTCTTATAATTTTAACATTGACAAGATTATGGATTGAGGATAGATTGAAATGGAGAAGAGGATAGAGAAGGGGATGATTCTGATGAAATCACTCAATTAAATCAGAAGTTAGAAGAATTTTAAAAAATTAAATCTAGAAATGGATTGGGAAAGGTGAGGTATTGGGAAAGTACAATATTAAATTGACATGTGCAATTAGACATAATAAGTAGTGGTGATGAACATAAACATTGTCTATGTTGTGGAGAATTAATGCATTATAATCAGTCTTGCATTTTGGGTGAAAATTGATGCATAACATAATTGCATCCAAGAAAAACTTTATCAAAAAAGGAATCCAAGTTGGAAGCAAAATGTGTGTTATAGGTGTGTTACTTGAAGAAACATTTAGTCTAAATTTTTTAGTTGTGAAGTATCTTTTGCAAAGTGTGGAACATGTGTTGCAATTGGATAGGGTATCAATGTCTGGTCATAACTATTTTTTTTTATTTTTTTAAACTTATTAAATTTTCATTTGCCAAATTTAAATGATAATGAAAATCTTATTTGGCATATTATGTGGGTAACATTAGTGTGGGGATACGAAAACAATGAAAGAAGAAGGGTAGACTAATGATTATTGCATTAGAAACAATAATAAAAATAATTGTAGAAGAATGCTTAGTTATAAAGAGAAAAATAAGTTCATATTTGAAGGAATTTGCACCAATATTGTGTAAATTGTTGTATATAAATTTATATTTTTTTTTTGTTGTCTATAAAAATATTCATGAAAATCAAATGATAATTTATTATAATTTATAAACATAAAAAAAAAGGTTTGGTTTCAACACTACAATTAATCATTTCACAATTTAATACAAATGGAAAGGTCATTTGCCATGAGTTCTGAATTTTTTATTTATTGCTTATTTCTGAACTCAATGAATGGTATGAAAGATATTTTACCAAAAGAAAAAAAAACAAATAAGTTATGTACCTTTTAATTTATTTTATTTTTAATTAATGTGAAATTCTTTAGAATATCTTTCATCTAGAAAATAATTTTAAATTAGTTCAATCTTACAAAATTAAAAAAAAAACCTGTGTTAGCTTCAAATAATTTTTGTCATCCCTTAAAATTCACAACGCTAAATTCATTGCTTTGTTTTTCTTTTTAATCTTTTGATTTTATTTTCTTTTTCCTTTTTTTGTGTTTTTTTTTTCTCTTTCTAGTTCTTATTGATTTATAGTAAATTATTACAAGAAAATAATTCAATATAAATTATTTAAAAAAATAATAATTACTATACTTATTAAATTAAATTCTATTTTATAAATTAAAAAATTATTAATATTTAAAATTATTTTTATTATTAATAAAAATTTATAACATAATATTTAAATTGATATCATTGAGATTTCAGTTATTAATTACTTTAAATTCTAAATTAATTTATTAATTTTAAATTAAAAACTAATTTAAACTACAAAGTAGTTACTAACTAATTAATGTTAAATAATAATTTAAAAATTATTTTATGAATTTTTATTAATAATATAAATTATTTTAAATCCCTATAATTTTTTAGTTTATAAAATAATATTTAAAAAGTAATTAATTATTTTTTATTTTTAAATTAATTGTTATTACATATTTTATTACAGTGGCTGATAATATTATTTGGTGGTTGTATTGGTTACTCCATGAAAATCGCAATTAACAATAAATTCTCAATAAACAGTTTTCTCACTACTTCAATATAAATGCTTCATGCATAACTTACATATAATATCATGACATCATAATGATTGAAATTGCATTAAATTAGCAGTAATAAGAAAAGAATGAAAGTTTATCAATTATTACAATAAGTAGTGGCCAATTAAATTTCAACATTGAAACTGTAAAAAAGTATAAATATTAATGCTAATCTATCTAATAGTCAAATAACTAATAAATATAACAATATTAATATTTTTTTTAAAAAAGACACTTCAAGATATAAATTAACACATCACAGTTGAATGTATTAAAATAAAATTAAAATATAAATATTCTCAATGAATTATAATATATAGTGTCACGACACTTTTTTAAAATTATAAATAAATAAATACAATTTTTCTGGCAAATATTACATATTAAGTTAATTGACTGAATAAAATATAATTTAAAAAAAAATATGAAAAGCAAAACTAAAAGAATACTAAAAATAGAATAATTAAAAATTAGAAAATCAGAATTATGTGAACATGAAAATAAGATAGTTAAGCCAATTTAGAATTATCTTATACTTTAATTCTCCTATAAATTAACGATATTTAAAGTATTAGTCACACAAATTTTTCTAATAATTAACCAATTAAATGGTTTTGTTTTTTAGTATGGTGACAATGATGCTCCTTCAGAAACATCAGGCACCATCATCATCATCAATTCGTTGAATGACAATTGATGGACGGTGTTGTTGACAAGTGCATGTACACTCAAAATGTTTTTCGAGGCTAATGACAATCTAAGTTATTTCCTAGTTATTCTATTCTTTCTTTTTCGGATAAACGTGTATTCATATTTTGAAAGGAAAGAGATAGTTTGATAGTTCTTTGGAGTTGTATATAATTTTAAAGTAATGAGTTTAAAAATAAATATATATAATAAAAAATAATTTTATAATTAAATAATATAAAATATATATTAAAATAATAATATTAGAATTTGTAATTTGATTATATAAAAGATTGAGATTTTCAATCTATCTTTATCCTTTTAAAAAATATCATAGAAGTTTGGTTCCTATCACACCACTTGACCATAGAAATTATAAACATGTATAGCAAAGTAGTCACGCGTGATTTGTATTGGGTGATTTACTCTTGAGAGGACTTAGAAGAAAAAGAGCTGAATTGGTATAAGTGAACATAGTTTGTTTCAAATAATTGTGACCTATAAGAATTTTCTTTTAGTAGACGAGATTTGGACTGGAAGTTAGACTAACTTTCTTGATTTGTTCAAAATGTCCATTGCTAGCTTTGTCCAAAGTACTCTACAGGTATGGCAATATTTCACACTTTTGCATCCCTAACATTGCTTTCTACCACCCAGACAAGTTGATCTAAAAAAATCAAAGAGGAAACAATTCAATGAAAGATGGAAGTTAAGAAGGATAAAGTATCTTAATGAATTATCTTGACAAATATGAGAACAGAAAAAAAAAGACAATAAAAAGATTCAAATAACTTGAAGAAGAATTAAAAAGCATAAAACGAGGAAGTTACCATTTTTTCCCTCATAGCTGATGGTTACGGAAACTATTTTAATGTGCTTTGAGTTAACATCACACTTAAAAGTAAATTATTTTAAGAGCAAACTTAGGTAGAAGAGGTATATGTCTTCTTAGCATTTATGTCTTATGTGGCAACAACTAGAAACTGTAAATTATCTCTTCATAAATTATTCAATTTCTCATCGCTGTGTGTGATGATTGTATTAGTTGGATGAGCGAGGTCAGAACAATGCACTCTGAGCTAAAGACCATTTTTGCCAATTTTTTTCTTTTAGGTTTCAAGAATGCAACCTTGTGAAAATGTTTGTTCTAACTCAATTAATCTTGTGTTTTCATATTCTGATTGGGTTTTAAATCACATAACTTAACTGTATATATAAAACTAAAAATAAAAAATGATTGAGGGTATGAGATATAATGCTATAGGAATGCATATAATTACATGAGCACTGTTTGTTTTTGTGCAAGAATGGTAATATATATGAGCACTGTTGTTTATTTTTGTGCAAGGATGGTAATAGTATAAATGAACTAATTCTTGCAGAGTAAAAATAAGTTTTGTGGTCATCATGTTGGTCTTTAGATGTTTGATTGATTTTTTTTTATAAGGATTGAAATATTTTTTGAATACTTTAAGTTATTTAATTTATTTATTGTCGAGTAAAAAAATTTGATTGAAAACTTATAATTTAAGATTTATATATCTTTAGGGAAATGAAATTATATTGGTTTAGGATAATTATTAATTCTCTTGAAAAAGAAACTTCAATTAATATATTTTTATTGATGTAATTGATAAGAAAAAACACTCAATAGTCTCACATTTGTGCAAGTCATCCATCTTAAAAAGAATAGAGAAGAAAAAATGATGTTGTTCTTCTTGAAATAAAAAAAAGATATTGACTAAAAGTACAATATTTTCAAGTATGTTATATTACATTTACATCCTCTTTACCTTACTATTCCCACCTGTCATCTGCTATACCAATGTTTGGCAACTACTCAAAATAACCTTAAACTCAGAATCAAAATAAAATGATTAAAAGTACTAGAGATGTAACGTGTTAAAATGATAAGTTCATTTCAAGGCACGCATTTCTGAACCAAACAAGCCCCTAATCCCACGTTTATTCATATAAAATCCAGTTCACACTGACAACTGTGGTAGAGTAAAATAAATTTATCTTTCTAAATCCTAATGGTGGAACTTTATGTTCCAGTTAACAAAATGTATATTTTATATTATAAGGGTTGAAATGCGACAAAATGACATGTGCAGAGAAAGTATCCAATGCGTATAACGGTACAATATATACGATTTTTTCTCATTTGAAAAAAAAGAAAGAAACAGTTTTTGTTTTCTTCAAAAAACAAGATTAACACAATATTTGCTTACAAAATTTCCAATTATCTCGTAAAAAGTAGAATTGAATAAAAATGAAATAATTAACATCTTAAAATATACATAACAATAAATGCTTTGTACATAAAAAATAGTAAGAAGATATTAGAAAAAACTAAAATCATTTATTACCAAGATTGATATTGTGATACTATACATTTTGTTACAGGAAGTGATCAAGTGCAGTTAATGCAAAGTCTTGCATAGTTTTCCGAAAGGCAGGCACCAACCAATAATTGATTCATGGAAATTGGCCAAGGAGAAGAAAACAACTAAAGACATTTCATGTTATGACATGTTAGTTCCTGTACATTGTTTGGACAGGGAGTTAAGGCATACAACAACTGTGGGCATTCAAAATCCCTAACAATCTTTTTAATTCATCACCTTTTATTTGGGTATTTATGATTTCAAATCAATTTCTTCCCAAACTTCCCTACTTTCTAGTATTAGTTATCTAATTTAGGTAATGCCACCATTCTAGGCATACTCTTTTCCTGTTTATTTTTCAACCGATCACATGTTTGTATAAAAATATTTTTATTCAAGAAAGTAGAATCACTATGAATGATAAAATTATTTTTCTTACATTTACAATATTTTGATACTCATAATTTAAACTGGAAAATATATTTACAGTCAATTAGAATAATTTTACCCTTGATTCCTATATTTAACAGTAATAAAAGCTATTTATGTCTATATATAATCATAAATGATTAAGCATTATAGTTTGAGTGTATGAGCCTTTTGTCAATATTTATTATAATTAAATTAATTTGAAATGAAAATAAAGTCTATTGTCAAAATAAGGATAAGAAAAATTGTCCAACTCAAAACAAACAAGGCCATGGAATTTCAACGGAACGGGTATTGTTGGTCCCCTCATAATTCAAAATGTGCAAGAATCCAACTATTATTTTCTTTTGAGATGAATAAGCAGTCAAAAATATTCAACGACCCAATTTATTATTTAAAAAAAAATGGAAAATATATATAATCCTATTTGCATGCTTAGCTAATGGACACACCGCTTTATTGGCAGTGTGTCCTCTGTTCCCAGAATTGTGTCTGAGAGTGTGTCTAGAACGGATCTTACAACCCCATACTCTCACCCTCTTCTCTCTCTCTTTCCCACTTTCTCTTCCTGCTATTTCAAGCTTTGTACTGTTCGTTTTTCTCTCTCTTCTAGTCATGGGTTGGTTGGAGTTGGGACTATCGTTTTCTCGCTCTCGTGAAGTGCATGTGAAGCTTGCTGAGAGATCTGAGGCCTAATAATCCAAACGGGTCGCCTTCCTTTTTCTGATTCAGGCGTTTGAGGTGTTTGCCTTCTACTTTTTTCGCATATACCCTCTTCTTTATTTCTCTCTCTCTTTTTGCTCCCCCCTTTTGGAAGAAATGTTACATCATGTTCTTTAGGCCTCTGCTTCATTAACTCCCTCTCATTTTGTCACATACTCGGGGATAACGTTGTTGGTATTTTGCGTGAGTCAGTCAGTGCACTGGTGTTGAGCTTTGAACTAATGGGGTGTTTGTTTCTTCTCTTCCGTTTTGCTTGGTTAGCTTAAAAATCGTGCCTTGTGGTGTTTGAAGCTGTTGGGGGTAGCATCACTAGTTGTGTGGTCAGCAAAGTTCCTTCCTTTTGGTTCTTTGGTTGGTTCAATGTGTTTGGTTGAATGTTGGGTTGTGTTTATGGAGTATGTGGTGGGGATTTTGGTGGTTGAAGATTCTTCTTGAAGGGTATTTTTTGTTACTGGGTCGAATCTTGGTGGGTCTTAGTGTTGGTTTTCTGTGTTCATGGGATAATTGACCATGAGAGTCGCTGTTTCCTTTTTAGGGAGTTTGAATTCTAGCCTTATTTTGGCATTTCCGGGGTGATTAATGGGTGTGGAAGTTTGAGCATTTTTTTAGTTTTCTTTTTGATGCCATAACAGTGAAAGCTTGGCACTGTTAAAGACAAAAATGAGCGTTTTTCTGAATTGTTTTATTAATTTAGAAGGGATTCTGCTGTTAGAACGGCTGGTGTTCTGATCATGACTAGGGCTGTCCGTAGTAGGGTACTTAAAGATGCCAATGGTGATATTAGTGATCATCTACGCAACCACATCCATTTAACAAATTGCATTCATCTGAAGAACCATATGCACAAGAACAGCCCCATTCTGGCTGATAGGTCAATCATGCGAGACCTTGTTGTGCTGCAAAGATCGCGGTCTCTTCGAGACCCTTCTGCAAGTCCTCCATCATGGCACTCGCCTTCAGTGGTTGACATGCTTTTCAAAAGAGTCGAAAATGATGCGGCGTCCCAAGGGGGAAGAAGGTCTGTAGGTGTTGAGAGAAGGAAGGAAGGGAGAAGATTATCTGGAACTTCACCACCCTTGGTGAGTATAGCTTCATCAAGAGTTGCCCCAGGTGAGATTGGTAGGGGTAATGATGGGATAATGGCACCAAGTGAACGTAGCAGCAGGAGTGGAGTGGGAGATGGCAGGAAAGTTGGGAGAGAAGAATCTGGTAGGAGGAATGAAAGGCCTGACTTCTTGGATGTTAATCAAGAGGACCCTCTCAGCCAAGCTGCCAAAAGTTTGGCTGAAGATGTTATTTCCAGGCATTCCGAGTCTAAAGATAGAAAGAGCAAACAGAGGGGGAAGAATGTTCGAGATGCTCAAGTGAAGACCCTTTCTGAGCAGCTGAATGACGTTCCTTTGGATAGTGATGATTTAGCATCGACAAACATTCATTTTCGCGGAAGGTTTCCTAGACAGGAGAAAATTATTGAGGAGGCAGATTCCCGGTTGCGCAGTAATGGCAGTGGACTGAATAGGGGGAAAAGACGTAAGTTTCGAAGTGCCCGAAGGACACGTGTTGCCACGACATCAAGAGAAATTGGAGCTGAGCATGAACTCTCTGTGGCTTCCAACTCAATAGCTCAGGCTTCAGCTCATCAGAAATATCACTTGGAGGAGGCGGATGAGTTTGCAGATGAAAATGTTACCAGGGCTCCAAAAAATGGGTGTGGCATTCCGTGGAATTGGTCCAGAATTCATCATAGGGGTAAAACATTCCTTGACATGGCTGGAAGAAGTTTGTCTTGTGGTTTATCTGACTCTAGGTTGAAGAAAGGGGCATTTGCTGCCAATGGAAGACATATTTCTGAGATGCCAGTGGCATCTGAACACTCCAGCTCATATACTAAGTCTGATGCAGAGGCACTGCCTTTACTAGTTGAGGCATCTGTATCTCACGCAAGCACTGAAAATGCTTGTTGGGATCATGACTATTCTGGGGAACTAGGTCTTTTTGGTGATAACTTATTCAAGCGTGATGTTGATTCTGATCTTGCTTCTGAAGCTAGATCTGGTGATCAGCGTAAGTTGAGAGGGAATCGTCACAGTCGACACCAAAGTTTGACACAGAAGTACATGCCTCGAACCTTCAGAGATATGGTTGGGCAGAATTTAGTGGCACAAGCTCTTTCTAATGCAGTAATAAGAAGAAAAGTTGGGTTGTTGTATGTGTTTTATGGTCCCCATGGAACCGGAAAAACTTCTTGTGCCCGCATCTTTGCCAGAGCTCTGAATTGTAATTCTTCAGAACACCCCAAACCTTGTGGATTTTGCAATTATTGCATAGCACATGATATGGGCAAAAGTAGAAGTATAAAGGAAGTAGGTCCAGTTAGCAATTTTGATTTTGAGAGCATCATGGACTTACTTGACAATATGATTGTTTCTCAGCTTCCATCACATTACAGAGTGTTTATTTTTGATGACTGTGATACTCTGTCAACAGATTGTTGGAATGCCATATCGAAGGTCATTGACCGAGCACCTAGACGTCTCGTTTTTATCCTTGTCTGTTCTAGTCTTGATGTCTTGCCTCATATAATAATATCCAGGTGTCAAAAATTCTTTTTCCCAAAGCTGAAGGATGCAGATATTATACATACTCTGCAGTGGATTGCAACCAAAGAAGGTCTAGAAATTGAGAAGGATGCCCTGAAACTAATTGCATCAAGGTCAGATGGATCTATGAGAGATGCTGAGATGACCCTTGAACAACTTAGTTTACTTGGACAGAGAATATCCGTTCCTCTTGTTCAGGAACTGGTAAGCTGTTTATTTGTTAGTGTGTTTCTGTCGTGACTGCTTCTTACACAAGATTCTATTTGTTAATTTTCTATGCATGAATTTCTCTGAAGTTAAATCCTTTCTTCAGGTAGGGCTAATCTCGGATGAGAAATTGGTGGATCTGCTTGATTTGGCATTATCTGCAGACACAGTTAACACAGTGAAGAATTTGAGAGTGATAATGGAAACCGGTGTGGAGCCATTGGCTTTAATGTCACAACTTGCTACAGTAATTACAGATATACTCGCTGGGACCTATGATTTCAATAAAGAAAGGCGAAGAAGGAAGTTCTTCCGGAGACAACCACGTGAGTAAAACAATCTCATATTTGTAGCAGCACCCAGTTATTAATTTAATCCTCTCACCATTTTGTAAACATGCATATGTTATACATAGGCATTATTTTTACACCGAATTGTCTGTCTTGATAAATATTTTATTTGGCTAATTCTTTGAGCGTACATTTTTGTCATGGAGAGTCTTGCTCTGGTTTCATTTTAGTGATTGTGTTTTTCGTTTTTATACTTCCAAAAAAATTGATGATACTGATTTCTGTTTCAGTGTCCAAAGAAGACATGGAAAAGCTGCGCCAAGCTCTGAAAACTTTATCTGAGGCTGAGAAGCAATTGAGGATGTCCAATGACAAGCTAACATGGTTGACGGCTGCTTTACTTCAGCTTGCTCCGGACCAGCAATATGTGTTGCCAACTTCATCCGATAATAGTTTCAACCATAGTCCATTCACTCTAAAAGATGCAGATGCGAGAGAAGCTGCTAGACTGACTGTTAATCCCAATCCCGTTGACATTCCTAACAAAGCAAGACGATTATCGATGGATGCTAGAATTGAAAATTTCCATGCTGGAAGCTCAGCAGATGGTATGACAAGGGGTCTTGGTTCTGAGAATAAGCGACATAGTATGTCTGGTTTTACTCCTCAACATACTCATTTACAAGCCACTGATAAAATTAAGATGAATGAGAGGCAGATTTTGGGTAAAAACCGGAAAGAAATTGGAGAGATATGGTTAGAGGTGCTTGATAGAATACAAGTTACTGGTCTGAAGGAGTTTCTGTTTAAAGAAGGCAAGCTGATCTCTGTTAGTTTTGGGGCAGGTGAGTGTTGAATTTGCATAGTGCTTATCCAACAACACAGCTAATAATAATTTGTATTCAAATGATTAAAATCTTCCCCTAGAAATGTCATTCTGTGTTAATATAAATATTCATAATTTTTCGATGCATTTAGATCTAGAAGTAGGGGATAAATTAGTCTTCATATATCATGCAAAAGGCCTGAAAATTCTTATGTGCTAGAATTGTTAATGTTATTATTGTTTATCATAAAGTTAAAATGGCTAACAATCCTGTGATGCTCAGCTTTTGGTGGTGTCATTATCAATGTTAACCATGCATATGTTTTCCATGAATTCTAGGTTGGGAATAATTAGGGGATAAGCTGACTTTGTATGTGATTATTTAAATATTGTCTTGTCAACTTGGTGGTCTTGTATTATTATTACTCTTAGTGGATTGAAAAATTGGTCCTGGAATCAGTATTTGTTTTAGAATTTATAATAAAGTTAAGAGATGTTAGTCTGCAGCACATACTACCTTACTAAAAGTTACTATAAGCTTTATCTTTCAAGTGATTTTATTTCACTCTGTTCTTGTGTATATTAGATGATGTATCTTGTTAATATTTATTTTTCCATTTTACCTGTTGACCTTTTGTGTCTTGCTTAATGTTATGATAGGGCTCCTGTTTCTTTTATTTTTACTTTCATCAACATTCATTATTTATCTATATTTTATTGTTATGTTGCAGCTCCAACTGTGCAGCTAATGTTTAGTTCTCATTTGACCAAATCTACTGCCGAGAAGTTCAGAGGCCAAATCTTACAAGCATTTGAATCTGTCCTTGGATCATCTATAACAATAGAAATTAGATGTGAGTCAAACAAAGATGCTGGCTCTGCTGTTCAACAACCTCCTACATTGCCTGCTACCAATGATATTTTGTCTCAGATCAGAGACTTTAATGGTGTTAGTTCTCTAGCTCATCCAACATTAGCTGATTCTGTTGAAAAGAGAAGGGGGGAAATTGTAGAAGAAGCATCTTCTCAAGTGGAGCACACGAATAATGAGCAGCAAGTAGATGCTCATGGAACATCTTATAGAAAATTAGAAGGTACAAGTATAGGGCAAACATCAGTTTCCCAAAACAAGCCAATTGTTAAGTCGCAGTTAGACCAAAGAAAGCTTATGGAGCAAAATCAAAGTCGAAGTCTTGTTAGAAGCAAAGTATCTCTTGCTCATGTAATCCAGCAAGCAGAAGGCCAGAGAAGTGGGTGGTCAAAACGTAAAGCAGTTTCTATTGCTGAGAAGCTTGAACAGGAGAATTTGTAAGTTGCTATTCCACCCTTTCCACTTTTGACAAACTATGTAGTATAGAAAGGTGTGACCCATAAATGTATGGATGGTACGGGGATCGGTTTCTCAAATAAAGATATTTACAAATTTCCATTAGCCTATGCGTTAGGAATGTTATCTCAATAATAGGATAACTATATTTCACATTTGGTAACTGAGTTGGAATTTTTAGAAATATACCAGGTTTTCTATGATGGACCATGCATTAGTGCACAAGCTAGGTATTGCATGCAGAATTGAATAATTATTGAATAGTAGTTTCTTACAATTACATTATAGGCACATATTATCCTTCCCTTTCAATTATGAGCCAGTATAAAATAGAGGTTGGTAACGTGGATATTCCGGTTCGTTTAAGCTAGGGATGGTACTGGGATGAGAATCTCAAGAAAACATTATTTCCAAAATTCAATTAGCATATGCATAAGGTGTTTGCTGGACAGTGGCTGCATCTCCCTTTTTGGTAACTAAGTTGGAGTTTTTTGAAATATCAAGGTTTTCTACGATGGAATAAAATCATCAGTAGAGCACAAGCTAGGTATTGCATGCATGCATAATTGAATAGTAGCTTCATAGAATTAAATTTTAGGTTAAGATTATCCTTCTTTTTTAAGTATGATCAGTCCGTATAACTGACAGTTAGTTTGAAAATCATTTACTCAGGAGACTGGAGCCAAGATCAAGAAGCTTGCTATGCTGGAAAGCATCAAGAGCAACTCGGAGAAAGGTAGTTCATTTTATTGTGACAGCTTATTTTATTCTAATTTTCTTGAGTCACAAATGCATCATATTAACTTTATGTGGGCATTGAGACAGTAGTTTGATACAACTTGAACTATCTTGTGAAAATTGGAAGTGTTTTTGCCTAGATCCTTACGTCTATAGAAGGGGAGTGTCCCTTGTTAATCTATCCTTTTCTTTTTAATTTGGAGATATGAGATATCTGGGTATCTTTCTAACTTATTTCTGGCTTTCAGATTTCTAGCCAAATTGGTTTCAATTGTAACTGACAGTTTTCTTATCGACTTTAGTAAACTATTCATAAAGAGCATACACTGTGCTATTGTAACTTCTGCATTATAGGGGATGATATGGATGCAGATATTTTTGAAAATTGTGGTAAACTGTTCTGATCATACTTGGCTCTCGGGTCATATAGTAGTACAATAATTGAAACAAGTGTCTTTCTCGGCTATAAATTGAAAGTACCTCATTGTGTTAATGTTATAATTATTATATTTTTCAATGTTCATCCTATAGTATAATTTCACCATCTGCTAGAAGATATTTCGATTTTTTAGGTGAAACTTGTTGCTTGCTATGTAAATGTGATGTTAGTACATTATTTTTTGATGTATTTAATTGAATGCTTTGGCAGCTGTCACGGTTGAAAATTCGAAGCCGAAAACCACAGGCACTGCTGAATCTGGTCTCATGTGGCAAATGTCTTTCTACAAAATCTCCGAGGTAGTTATGCATATGGAAATGGAAATGGAAATGCTGTGGGTTCGTTCAATAGCCATTTGTATTGCCTGTATTTAGGCTTTTTCCTCAAGTGTTGTAGGGTCAAGCCTTTTTTATTCTTCTTTTCATTTAATTCAATAAAAGCATGTAGTTATATATCAGATGAAGAAAATGTAGGAAAGTAGTTAAACTAGTAAATTTCATTTTAGTGATAAGATGTTGTATATTTTTTCTTAGCATATAAATTTGATGCAAATTTTAAGGCAGGTCCAGTTTACAATTTTTAGTTACTATTGCTTAATTTGGAATGTTAACCATCTGCTTCTTTTTCTATTTTTATAGTTTTTAGTTACTCTTTTTATTTCTTAATGGATTCTCTACCTAACATATGTAAATATATAAAAAAATAAGATAAATAGTTGGTTGAGTATATCAAATATTAATATATTTCATTTTTAGTATATAAAAATATATGATAATTTTAATATAATTTTTTAATATTGTTTATTTTATTTGAATTGTATTAATCGTTGATGCAACAAACACACTCTATTAAGCTACTTACTCAAACTAGTAGTTTATTTGGGCTTGTAAATTCGATTGTCAAATTTTTGTCACAGGATATAAAATGTTCTAAGAAAAATATCTCTTTTGTTTTAGTTCGAATACCAGATAGATTACGAGCTAGGTTAATGTGTTTTTTTTTTATATGAAAAATAATAAATTGTAAAAATTAAGAGTACTATTATTCAAAACATAAAACAAGTAAAACTATATAGATTAAACTTTATCTTAGTTGAATCTACCTTTTATATTATATATGATATAAGTCTATTTCGAAAGTATTATTTGATTTTTATGGTAACTTGTTTAAAATTAATTTTGTAAAGAAGTCTTTGAATAAGATGTTAAATAAACTTGATATTTCAAGTCGGTCAACATGCTCAACATTTAAAAAGTAAATAAATATGCGATCTTATTTTTAATACAAAAATAACAATAAAAATTATTAGTGTTTATTTATGGATTTGTTAGTCCGAAAATACATTTTTAATGAGTTAAAAATGTAATTATTTAACTATTTTTTTTATTAATCTTAGATTTAAAAAAAAAAAGTTTCAGTTAGCTCTCGCCTTAGGTTAAGTTATAGCTCCCAATTTTCTGATTTGAATATTTTCACTTCCACTAGAAAATTCAATTTCTAGAAAACAAAAAGATATTCTTATTTATTGTAGCTGATACAATATTTCTAGATCATTACACTAAATTTATGTTAATTTTTTTATTCATCATTTTAAAAATTACCAAATATGTGTATTTAATTTTCATGTAAAGACGAAATAAAAAAATTAGGCCTAATTTTCCTTTTAATATTTATTATTATTTTTATATGAGATTTTATTTTCTTAGTTATTTAAGTCCTTTCATTTTTAAAATTAAACAAATCTGGTCATTCTATTAATATATTTATATTTTGAAATTTACATTTCAGATTCAAATATTTGGAGGGAGGTTATGATAATGTTGAGACTTGTTTTTTTTAAGTAAAAAATCTGGTGAAATTTTGGGAATTCAATATTTTAAAATATGTTTGATTAAGGTTTTAAAAAGGGAAATTTTGATATTCATTTTGTTGTGTAAAATTTTATGTTTTCGTCCGCAAGTTCCGGACAGAATAAAGTTTAAAACAATTTCAATTATTTTAAGATTTTGAATAAAAAAAATTAGAAGTTGAAAGTTTTTAGTAGAAAATTTACCTAATTTTAAAATTAGAAGAACTTAATTAGAAAAAAATGGAAATTAGAATTGTCAATCTTGGTTAGCCTTCACCATCATATTTAGGCATCTTTGGCATATCCAATAATTTCTAACTGCACCCCATAACATTTAAAATGATTTTTTGACTTCTAGATAATCTGTTCTAGAAATATTCTGAAACCAACTTTCCAAAATTTTTGAAACATTAGTTTTGGAACAAAAGATTAATAAGTGAATTTCCAAAACAGGAGTTTCTGGAATGAGTTTTCTTTTTAAACTAGATTTTTAAAATAACCTTTCCAAATTATGAGATGTTTTCTAGAATGAGATTTTCAAACCATATGGTATGTATTCTGGCTAAAGATTTCTGGAACAAGATCTAATGTAGTTGGAGGTGTAGGGCAATGACAACAGCAAAGAAGGTAGCAACACAGTCGCGTGTATCCATATTTTTTTATTTATTTTTATTTATATGTATTTATATTTAATATTAAAATTAAAATAAAAAAATAAAAAATGTTATTATTCATATACTTATATTAACAATATAAATTTATACTACATTATGAATGAATAAAAATATAATGATCATCATCATTATATAAAATCATTATACTTTGATGTCAATTGACTTAACCAATGCGAGTGATTGATCATCTTTATAATTGTTCTCGTTTTTACAAATTTTGTTTCCAATTTGAAACTTAAAATGGAAAGATATTGAAGAACATTACCCATCTGCATTACGTTTTGACATTGTTTGTTGCTCCAATTTTTTAAAGCCTTAATCTTAATCTTAATAACCTTACAAATTACACTCAAATCAAATCAAAATTTAATATTCAAAAACAATAAAATAAAAATATAAAAAATTAATGTAAAATCTTAATAATCTGATTATTGATTATGTGCCATAAACAGAATCAAATCAAATAATAATATATTCCTATTATTGATTATGTGCCATAAACAGAATCAAATCAAATAATAATATATTCCTATTATTGATTATGTGCCATAAACAGAATCAAATAATAATATATGAATAATTTGTTTTGTCGTCACAGGATGAAGGAATGTGATTCCAGAAAGATTATTATTACAAGAATATATTTTGTTATCCTATATAAGAGAGCATATACTTATAAAATATAATCGTAATTACATTCATTAAGGAGATGCAGATAGTAATTAAGAGAGTGCAGGAAAAATAATCTCATCAATTCAATTATTAACTCTCTAACCAACAGAATTTGAACTATTTCTTTCTACAACTCCATATGTTCTTTCCCTACCTTCATAAATTTTCATATTTCCAAAAATGTCCCTATATAATATTTTAGATTATGTAATTTGAAAGTCATTTTCAAATTCATAATTAGCTTTCAGATTATATAATCTGAAATTCTTTTTTTTTCAAATGTATGATTAGTTTTTGGATTATATAATTCAGAAGTCTTTTTTAGCTTTCTGATTATATAATTCAGAAGTCTTTTTTAGCTTTCTGATTATATAATTCAGAAGTCTTTTTTCAAATGCGTGTTCGAATTACATAATCCAGAAGCTACTGTCAAATCCAGACTTCCATTGTCTTCTTTATTATGAAAAACAGTGTAGGCTGAGGTGCAAAGAAAGTTGGTGTTCTTTGGTGTTCGTTGGAGATGCAGATGAGGCGCTTTTAGTGTGGTGGTGGCAGTGGATCATTTCACTTTTAGGTCTTGTTGACATTGTTGTGAGGTAAGAACACATTTACAATGGTTTTCGCCTTCTGGATCCCTCCATCCGCCTCAGTCACCACAACAACCTATGTCGCTCCTGGGTTGGTGTTTGTTGAAGGTGAAGCGACGCTGCCTCATTGAACGGAGAAGTGCTGAATTTCGAAAACGAAGATGGCTGCTGTAGTATTGGGTGTTGATTGAAGGTGGGTGCTACTGTATTGAGTGCACATTTAATTTAACCAAATTTTCATTTCACTAAGGGCACTTTAGCCTTTTCACATGAACAATTGGGTGCCAATTTAACGAACTATTTTAAGAATAATTCAACAGAAATAATGCTATTTATCTATTACTAGCGGGAACACAACACTGTGTATCCGCATTTTTCATTTTTAGTATTTATATATTCATGTAATTTTAATAAATATTAAATTATATGAGAAGATATTTAAATTATCTAAGTGTACCACTCATAATAGTTTTATTAAGATTTTATATTAATTTTTTATATTTTTATTTTATTGTTTTTGAATATTAAATTTTGATTTAACTTGAGTGTAATGTTGAACTTTGTAAGGCTATTAAGATTAAGATTAAGGTTTAAAAAAATTGGAGCAACAAACAATGTCAAAACATAATGCAAATGGTAATGTTCTTCAAGATCTTCCCTTTCAAGTTTAGAGTAACTTTCATGTTCATCAAACGCCTTATGCAAGTTGTATATTGGAAGTTGTAGAATCTATCACCATATCAATTGAATCCACGTCTTCCATGACAAAGAAGTTGAAAAAAATAAAATAATAAATAATAAACTAAATACAAATTACCAAACTTTCAACTTATGTAATATCTAATAGATTAAAGCATCAGTAGGAATAAAAGCTTTGCCTGCAAACTGGGCTTAAGATTCACTAAATTTAACATCTTATTTAAAAAGTATTATTCACCAAATTATCCATTATTAATTTTTTACAATATCTTTGACGACTTGATTGATCACTAAAATTTCCAAGAACACTACTAAATGCATAAATTGTAAGAATTTCTTTAATCTGTTTGATCTTAGAACTATATGATTTTCACAATATCATTAACATAAATATTTGTACCTTGATCCATGAAAATTTGTTCTTCAATATGTTGATAAAAGATTATCACAAAACTGGTTTTCTCCTTCTTGACCATTTTCTCACTTTTACAAGACTTTCTGATGGAGAGGAAAATGTCTCACGTACTTGGTTGAAGGATGATCAATTTCTTTCGCTTAATAAAAAACAATCATCAGCACATCCCATCAATGTACCTAAATATAGAAACAAAACTTTTCAAAAATACATTTTCAAATTTCAAATTTGAAAAGTAACTACCTTTCAAATTTCAAATTTCAAATTTCAAAAGTAACTACATTCAACTTTTATGATTTATTTATTATTTTTTTTAAATCACATATATGCCACGTAGGACATATATGCATATTTTATATAAACCTGACATGAAAACAAAATAACTTGCCAAAAATAATTCAGGATCCAAAAATTTCATATAAAAGAAAAAAAAAAACTCAAAAATCTTCCATTGCTTTGTTAGGTGTGTACTTTTGGAGTGCAATGTCAAGGAAATAGCTCAAATTAAACCATAATTGAGAGAGAATTGAATGGTAAATAAAAACTCAAATCTGCCTTGAATAAACATTTTCATACAAAAATATAAAAAAATGAAAAAAGCATAGAAACAAAAATGTTCAAATCCTATAACAATGAATGAAATGAAACTTTGAAACTTCTTTTGTAAAACTCTAAATCTTTACTAATTGTCCCGTTCATTTATGTCTCAAAACCTCAAGAGCCATTGCATCATAATCTCCACCTAAGCGACGTGGCTTCGGCGACTACTGCCAACAAAGAACCTTCCAAAACTTCAAAACGACACCTAGAGCCATTGAAACATTTTACTGATTTTATTCCCAAACGGTTGGCTTTCGCATCGTAATCTCCACCTAAGCGATGTGGTTTCGGCATCTATTGCCAATGAAAACCCAGAACTTCAAAACAACATCGTATTTAAAACAACCTTCTATTAAATAGAATTACTTTTTAATAATAAAAATTAAAAAGTAACCAAATATAAAAAAAATACGGGCATAACTTGCTCATATTCTTTTTCTTTCTCTTGCACTTGCAACCATTTGTTCCGGTAGTTCCTCTCTCCTTGGGTTCTCCTTTATTTTTAACTTTAGGTGTTCTCTGACTCTGAGGGACACTGTTGAACTCTTTGGTGAGTATTTGTGGTTTCAATTTGATTGCTTCCATGTCGAACTCGCGGTGCCTCCTTGCGTCCTGGATCTCTCATTGGCTTCCTCTCCTCTTAGTTGCCTTATAAAATGAGA